>Ga0209515_10001340_pt1 | contig 41694 bp, 47 predicted proteins | sample Subgroupgradi54m_FD_187454 | JGI IMG/M metagenome (GOLD analysis project Ga0209515, IMG submission 187454) | Subsurface groundwater microbial communities from S. Glens Falls, New York, USA - GMW60B uncontaminated upgradient, 5.4 m (SPAdes)... ... | reverse complement strand
CTAACAAAAGTTCTTAGCGGAGGGGGTTTCTTGCGATCCCTTTCTCGGTGGCTCACAAAGCATAAAGATGAGAATGCTAATATTCTTTTCTTACCGGTATTAATAGTGGTAGTGCTCGACGGACTCTTAACGCTCTAGGGGCAACCTTTTGGGTATTGGGCAAAAACGGAAGGACCGAATGAAGCTAATATTATCGGAAATTATTTGCTTCATATAAATCCTTACCTTTTTTTCTACGCTCTACTTATTCCTTACTTTTTCTCTCTTTGCATACTCTTAAAGCACTCCCCATTCCTGATACGCTGCATCTTATTCTCCGCGATCGGAATACATCATGGAGAAGAATTCGTATATTGGGTTGTTAATGACTCTAGTACGTGGTTACTTATCGGAAAGCTTGCTCCTGCCTTAAAGTTTTCGAGAACGATAAACATTACAGAGATTTGCTTAAAAACGGCTCTTTATATCTTATTCGCTACTTATTTCGTAAAATACCTTCGAACTAGAATAACTATAAACGGACCCACATAGGGTCCGTTTTTCTTCTTTGTAATCCTGATATAATGCTTGTATGAAATCTATAGAAAAAATTAGCCCGGAAATAATTCTTCGTTTGGGCTTGGGACTTATGTATATCTATTCTGGGCTTAGTCTTTTTTCTACTCCCGGAGATTGGCAGGGGTTTGTACCGCAATGGTTTTTAAATATTTGGAATCATTTAGGGCCAATTGATATTTTTTTGAAACTTCAGGGGCTAGGAGAGCTTGTTCTTGGTCTTATGCTACTCGCTTGGTTTAGCGGTAAAAAGGGCTTAAAAATCGCAGCGCTTCTCGCCTCTCTTGAAATTTTTTCAATTATTCTTTTTGTAGGTATTGATATTGTTACGTTTCGTGATCTCGGCGTATTTGCGGCCGCGCTTTCGCTTACAATGCTCGTTTGGCAACCACAAACGAAAGCTCTACCAGATTCTCCTCAAAACTTGTAAAACCAAAAGAGCCGGTAATGGCTCTTTATTATTTGAAACGGCTTCGGAGTTTCCTGTGATAGCTTATCGCAAACCTATGCGCTTCATTTCGTACCTTAATCAAAGTATTCTCGCTTACCCATTGCGGAATCACGCCAAAAAATTCATTTTTCTTTCGAGTTGGGCCTTTTGCGATACCCACAATCGGAATATCTAGACTAGACTCCTCTAGCGCCTCATGCGCCACACTCACCTGCCCCTTTCCCCCATCAATCAAAATAAGATCGGGAATTGGCCAACCACCAGTTTGCACTCCACGCCTAAACCGACGAAGCAAAACTTCGCGAAGCATACCGGTATCGTTCGCGCTCGTAATAGTCCGAATTTTAAATTTTCGATAATCGCTTTTTATTGACTCCTCATCAGAGAAAACCACCATAGCTCCTACCGCAAAAGTACCTGAAATATTTGATATGTCGTAACCTTCAATTCGGTGACGGATATTTCTGGAAGCCGGGAGGCGAAGCTCATCGTCTCCAATAAAAGCGATGTCTTGAATATGCTTCAGTGAAAAAATCTGGGCGCGTGTCTTAGAGGCCGCTTCAAACTCTAGCTCCTTGCTAAGCATTTTCATTTTCTTTTCTAAGTCGCGCACCACCGCCTTCTTTTCGCCATTCAAAAAGCGCGCTAAATTCTTGATCGAAGCTCTGTATTCTTCTTTTTTTATCTCGCCAACACAGGTACCAGGACAAAGCCCAAGCTCGTACTCAAAACAAGGCTTCGTAAACTTCCCTATTTTTTCAGGGGGGTGGGTGCTGAAAGGAAAGATGCGCCGCAAAAGTCGAAGCGCTTCTCGAACGCTTCCGCCTGAAACAAAAGGCCCAAATCGTTTCACTTTTCCCAAGCTGGACTTCTCTTTACCGCGCACCAGAAGCACGCGCGGAAACGCCTCATCGGTAATCTCTATATAAAGAAAGCTTTTGTCGTCTTTCTCCCGAATATTAAAGGGGGGCGCATGAGTTTTGATAAGTTTCGCTTCGAGCATTAATGCCTCGAGCGCCGAATCGGTTTTTTCGTAATCGATACGGGTAATTTTTGATACAAGACTTTCAATTCGCCGATCGTGCGGACGTAAAAAATAACTCGAAACACGACGCCGCAGATTTGCGGCTTTCCCTATATAAAGAATCTCCCCAGCCTCATTTTTCATTAAATAAACGCCGGGAGATTCGGGGGTTGATGCGTAAACTTTTTCTTGAAGTTTCATAAAAATTAGTTTTAATCTCTACGCTTATTATGCTCCAAGACTTGATTAAAAAACAAAACCCTCAATTAGATGAGGGTCTTTGAAATGAAATTCTCGGTTTGTCCGTAAAGAGAACTCCGAGGATGCTCATGCGCCTTCCATTCACAATAGCAATTCTAGGTTCTAACCTCGGAAGAGAAACCTCTACAGAATCTCCACGACGCAAGGATAATCGCAAGCGATCCGAATCAGAAAATGCCCTTGCGAGTAGAGCTATGTACTTTCTGCCGCACCTCGCCTGAATAAGATATCCGTACATATTTCCGTCGCTTGGCCCCTCTACGATACGCGCTTTACTGGGCAAGCTCGCCTCTTGATACAAAAGCTCATCGTCGTACATATTTCCACACAAACGCCACGATATAATGTTTACCGGCTCTCCAGCTATACGGACACTGTAAGGAGCCCCATCACAGCCCAGTTCGGAGTAGGGCAAACAAGAAAAACTTATATCGAGTTCGTTTTCGGGATGAAGCTGTAGGCTCAGATAATCAAGTTCGTTAAAGTTGGGAAACCGCACATTCATCTCCAGATTACTATCAAGAGTAGTGAGTGTAGCAACGCCTCCCTGAACCCTTCGGACACGAACGTAGTAAGAAGTGTCATCAAAGAATCCAGAGATCAGGAAGCAAAACATAAGTAGCCCAGAGATTTTCTCAAGCTGAATCATCGCGGGCCATCCTTGTGAAAAACTAAACTGATTTTATATTAAGATTGTGTGAATATCAACGGTTTGACCATTAGGGATTAATCTGCTTTTCTTAGGGAAGTTCGTTTTAAGGGGTTGCAAATGCGGCGAGGAAGACTTCTACAGCTTATTTTGGGTAACATGCGCGGTGGCAAAACCGAAAAATTTATACGTGAAGTGCGTAGGTTGAGAGAGCACTCCGACTTAAATGTGGCATGTTTCAGACCAAAAGAAGATACGAGAAGTACTCTAGGATTTATTGAAAGTCGCGACAAGAATAATAATGTCACAGACAAAATAGAAGCCACGGAATTCTCGGGTAAGACGCCCGAACAGATTTTGCGCATAGTGGGTTCTATGGTGGGTAAAGCAAATTACCCCGATGTTATTGCGTTAGATGAATCACAATTTTGCGCTAGCACTTTATATCAGATATGCGAAGGACTTCTGGAGCGAGGGCATGATCTTTTGATCGCGGGGCTCGCGCTAGACTTTAGACGCGAGCCATTTGGACCAACTCTTTCACTCATAGGACTTCACGATGAGTCAACAAAACTTATATGGAAGCACCCAATTTGTGACAAGTGTCGTAAACGAGAAGCTCGCTTTCCCCAGAGACTCATTGACGGAAAACCGGCAGACTACAATGAACCTCAAATATCGGTCGAGGGCGCAAAAAAGAAAGAAAAATACGAAGTGCGTTGTGAGTCTTGCCACGAACTCCCTGGAAAACCTTTTTAATCAAATCTAAAACCCTCTCGTCTCGAGAGGGTTTATTATTGGAGAACCCACAACATAAGAATCGGACAACGACCGCGCAGACAGTTCATTATAATCATGCGCCGGCGAACACCACCGAAAGTTTCGTCCAAACTAAAAAGCGTTTCTACAACCGCGGGAGCGCCAACAAGTTCGACAGCAACGGAATCTGCCCTAGCCTGCTCAACAAGTCGAAGAAACTTCGCCTCGCGAGAATCGTCATCCTCAAGAGGCAGCGCATCTGGCTCTAAGTCTTTATTTATAAAGTGTCCAAATTCGTGAGCAAGAAATGCATAACGAATTTCTTTCCTGGAATCTTCAAGCACGCGAAGAGCCTTATCCCCAACAAGTATCCAAAGAGTGTCACTGTCGGGCAACTTTATGATTTCACCAATAATCTCGGGGTATGATTTATTAGGCACAACAATAATGCAGGCAGGGTTAGATACATTAAGAGCTTTCTTTACATAAAAGAGGTCTTTGTGCAACTCCCCGCTTATAAGTTCATGAGACGGCTCGAGTGTTTTTGTAATTTTGTGGCATAGCACCACAATAGGAAAAAGAATGACGCATGCAAAACCAATCTTATAAAAAATTGTTGATCTCCCTGGCTTTTTTTGAGGAATTTCCCCTTCGGGCTCATGAGTCATCTCTTGCCACCCATATGAAAGAACTACCCTCTATTCTAATCCTCAATCCTAATTAAATTCAAGTAATGACCGAGGGAGCCTCTAACGAGTTAGTACTTTTTTGAGGTACCCAGCAGTAAAACTTCCTGTCTTTTTTGAAACCGACTCGGGCGTGCCCACCGCCACAACCTCACCTCCTTTTTCTCCTCCTTCGGGGCCCAAATCAATAACCCAATCAGCAGACTTAATCACATCAAGATTGTGTTCAATCACAACGACCGTATTCCCCCGATCCACAAGTCTTTGAAGAACGTTTAATAGGTTTTTTACGTCGGCAAAATGAAGCCCCGTCGTTGGCTCATCAAGTAAATAAAGAGTCTTCCTCGTATCCCTTTTCCCAAGTTCCGCCGTAAGCTTAATGCGCTGCGCCTCACCACCCGATAGTGTCGTGGCGGACTGGCCGAGCTCCAAATAACCCAATCCCACTTCTTCTAAAACGCGAAGCCGATCATGAAGCCAAGGAATATCTTCGAAAAACTTTTTCGCTTCTTCGATTGTCATCCGAAGCACTTCGTAAATATTTTTACTTTTATAATCCACCTCAAGTGTCTGACGATCGAAACGCTTACCCTTACAGATATCACACCCCACGTAGACTGTAGGCAAAAAATGCATTTCGATTGCGATAGAGCCATGCCCTTCACAATTCTCACATCGCCCGCCCTTCACGTTAAAACTAAATCGGCCTGGCTTATAACCGCGTACACGCGCATCCTCCGTGCCAGCAAAAAGCTCGCGAATAAAAGTCCACGCCCCTACATAAGTCGCTGGATTTGACCTGGGCGTGCGGCCAATTGGCGACTGATCAATATTTATTAAGCGGTTAAGATATTCCGTTCCAGTCATCGCTTTATGCACGCCTACCTTATACGTCGCACCATTAAACTTATTTGCAATCGCTTTATACACAATGTCGTAAATCAATGTGCTTTTCCCAGAACCAGAAACGCCGGTAACCGCCGTAAACCTCCGAAGCGGAATCGAGATGTTGATATTTTTTAAATTATTCGCTGTGGCACCTTTAATTTTTAAAAAATCATGACTGGCTTCTTTAACGCTCCGGCGAGCTTTCGGAACTTCGATAAACTCGTGACCACGAAGATATTGAAGCGTAAGCGAGTTTTGTTTTTCATCTTTTAAAATCTGCGGAATTGGTCCCTTGGCTACCACCTCACCGCCATGAATGCCCGCCGCCGGTCCAATATCGACTAAATAATCGCTTGAACGGATAGTTTCTTCGTCATGCTCAACAACCAAAACAGTATTTCCTAAATCACGAAGATCTTGAAGCGTTTTAATAAGCTTGGCATTGTCTCGTTGATGAAGCCCGATCGTCGGTTCATCCAAAATATAAAGCGTGCCGGTTAATCGGGAGCCAATTTGAGAAGCGAGCCGGATGCGTTGCCCTTCACCGCCCGAAAGCGTTCCGGACTTTCTATCAAGCGTGAGGTACTCAAGCCCCACGTCAATCATAAATTTTAAGCGATTTTTGATCTCTCTGATTGGCACTTCGGTAATTTCTTTAAAAGTTTTGTTTTTCAGAAGTTCAAGCTTTGATAAAAATTCATTTGCCTCAATAATGGAAAGTGCGGTTATTGACGCGATATTTTTATTATTAATCAGAATGTTTAAAGATTCTTCTTTGAGGCGCTTCCCCAAACACACGGGGCAGATTTTTTCTGACCAAATAGTTTCGGTACCAAGCCCATTGCAGGCTGGGCAGGCGCCATAGGGACTATTGAACGAAAAAAGGCGCGGCTCTATCTCGGGGAAAGAAAATCCGTCAATAGGACATGTAAACTTAGCAGAGAGAGAAGTCTCTTTGTCCGTAATAATTGTAACGACATCGTTTCCGTACTTTAAACCCGTCTCAATTGCCTCAGAGAGCCGGAGGAGATTGTCTTTTGCGCCGGTAACGCCGTGCTTGCTAGTAGGCAGAGATTCCTGATCGTTCGGTAGGCGGGCATCTTTAGTGGAAAAGTCCAAGCCGGCAGGAATTCGGTCAACCACAAGATCAATCGTGTGGGCTTTGTAACGACTAAGTTCAATTCGGTCGCGAAGTGAGTGGTATTCGCCATCAACCCGCACTTCAGAAAAACCGGCGTTTAGAAAATCATAAAGCATTTGGTAGTGCTCGCCTTTCCGGCCGCGCACCACGGGCGCCAAGATTAAAATATTTTTCTTCGCTGTATTATTTTTCGATAGCTCAACCACAATATTTACAATCTCTTCGTTTGTAAGTTTTTCAATCGCCCGTCCACACTTGGGGCAATATGGCTTCCCCGCACGCGCAAAAAGCACACGAAGATAGTCGTAAATCTCGGTAATAGTGGCGACGGTCGAGCGCGGATTGCCAGAATGACTCTTTTGGTCAATCGAGATTGCGGGCGAAAGCCCTTCAATCTCGTCAACGTCTGGCTTATCAAGACGGCCTAAAAACTGCCTAGCGTAAGCGGAAAGAGACTCAATATAACGCCTTTGGCCTTCCGCAAAAATCGTATCGAAGGCAAGGCTCGACTTTCCAGAACCAGAAAGACCGGTAAAAACCACCATCTTGTCACGCGGGATCTCGAGATTAATATTTTTTAGATTATGCTCGCGCGCACCTTTTATTTTTATGTAATTATTCATAATTTTTTATGATTCCTCTTACTCAATATCCTAATCTCGTCTCTTAAAATAGCCGCAAATTCAAAATCAAGTTTTGCCGCGGCACCTTTCATTTCTCTTTCTTTTTCCTCAATAAGCCGTTCGATTGCTTTTGCTGATTTAGGAAGGGGTTTTGTTTCAAGGCTCAACACTTCTTCGACTGGCACAATATCGCTAATTTTTCTTATAATCGTTTTTGGCGTAATGTTGTGCTTTTTATTATAAGCGATCTGAAGCACACGACGGCGCTCGGTTTCTTGCACTGCACGCCGAATCGAGCCAGTAATATTGTCGGCGTACATCAAGACTTCGCCGTATACATTACGTGCCGCGCGACCAACGGTCTGAATAAGCGAGGTTTCGCTTCTAAGAAATCCTTCCTTATCGGCATCTAAAATCGCGACGAGTGAAACTTCGGGCAAATCAAGCCCTTCACGAAGCAGGTTTACTCCCACAAGCACATCTACTCCTCCCCTCCTCAAGCTTGTAAGAATTTTTATACGATCGAGAGTTTTTACATCGCTGTGAAGATACGTAACCTTAATTTTCTTTTCTTCAAGATACGCAGAGAGATCTTCTGCCATTCGCTTTGTGAGTGTAGTTATTAAGATTCTTCCCTTTAACTCTTCTTTGGCGTTAGCACTCGACAACCTCTTATCTATTTCTTTTACTAAATCATCCACCTGCCCGCGCGCGGGCCGTATCGTGATCTTCGGATCTATAAGCCCCGTCGGGCGGATTACCTGCTCTACTATTTGGTTAGAAATTTTTCGTTCATAAATTCCCGGAGTTGCGGATGTATAAATCACCTGACCAACCCTATTCTTAAACTCCTCAAACTGAAGAGGACGATTATCGGCTGCGGAAGGGAGTCTAAATCCATATTCGATCAAGGTTTTTTTACGCGAAGCATCTCCCGCATGCATGCCTTGAATTTGCGGCACTGTAACATGAGATTCATCAATCACGGTCAAAAAATCTGGCTCTCCCGAAGGAGTGTGGGGGAAATAATCAAGAAGGGTATCGGGTGGTTCCCCTCCGGCACGACCGCTAAGGTGACGAGAGTAGTTTTCAATACCATGGCAGTAGCCAATCTCATCAATCATCGCGATATCAAACTTCGTCCGCCGCTCAAGACGTTCGGCTTCGAGCAATTTCCCATTTTTTTCGAAATATAAGAGACGGTCTTTTAGTTCTTGCTTAATTGCTTTAATCGCGCGCTTCCTGTCAGGCGCGGAAGTAATAAAATGTTTCGCGGGGGCGATATACACATCGGGAATTTTTTGAGTTTTTCCAGGCACGAACCCCTCAACTGGATTAATTTCATAAATCGCAAGAATACGATCATTTTTTATCTCAAAGTTATAGATAATTTCCCTGTCTGGCGGCATGATTTCCCACGTATCTCCCCTAATTCGAAATGTAGCGCGCGTAAGATCAGCGTTTGTTCTTTTAAATTGAAGCGAAACAAGTTTTCTCGAAAACTCGGGGCGTTTCAGAAAATCTCCCACTTTAAAATGGAAAATATTTTCTGCGTACGCTTCGGGTGCACCTAAACCGTAAATACACGACACGGAAGCGACAACAATCACGTCTTTGCGAGTCAAAAGAGCGGTCGTTGCCGCATGACGAAGCTTATCGATCTCATCATTCACCATCGCTTCTTTTCCAATGTAGGTATCACTCACGGGAATGTAAGCTTCTGGCTGGTAGTAGTCATAGTACGAAACAAAATAATGAACTGAATTTTTGGGAAATAGTTCTCGAAACTCATTACAAAGCTGCGCGGCTAAGGTTTTGTTGTGAGCGATAATAAGTGCAGGTTTTTGAATTTTTTCTATGACGTTCGCCACAGTAAATGTTTTTCCCGAACCCGTTACTCCAAGCAATGTCTGGTGGTCATACTCTTTTTCTATACCCCCAACCAACGCCTTAATAGCCTTCGGCTGATCTCCGGAAGGATTATTTACAGATTCTATTTTGAAAACACTCATAAGTTTAAACGTCAAATTGGCTCCCTCTTTGGTCTATAGGAACCTTAAAGCCAGATTATATTTTCTGATATTAAAAGTCAAAGCTTTGCGCTCGAATTATAAAGTAGATAACGAGGATGAAGAGTGCTATATTTTCTTTTTTGTGATGCCTTGACAAGTCCAAACTTGTATGATACGCTTTAAGTAGAAAATCCATAGTGGTGGACTTTCGAGCTTGCTCTTCGCTTGAGGCCGCGGACAAGGGATCACAAGTCCAATCTGCCGCGCATGATAAGCGTAGAGTGGTCGCAACCAAAACCCCGCAAGGGTTAAAGTTCGGGAGTGTGCTTAAGCCAAAAGCACAGCGGACGCTTCGGCGTCCGCTCCCACCACCAACATTTTTAGGAAAGGCGTAACGGGGGTACGGCACGGACGCGAAATAAACGCCCTGAACAACGCAATGACTTACGACCCAATTCTGCCACCGAAAAGCAGGAAAGGCGAGGTCTGCGTAAGTTTGGTAAAGCGCGCTAATCGCGTACTCCAGGTATCCCCGCTACGTTCACCAGCGTTCCAACGTGTAGGCTACTAAGTCCTTAAGGGACAAGGAGGTTCACATGTTCAAGAAAGGCGACCGGGTCAAAGTCGACCCAGAGAGCACCCTCATCAACTGGGCCATAAGGCTCAAGATCAAGCCGCCCGTGCTTGAGCTCGACAAGGTCTACGTCATGGAAGAGGTGATGGACGTGGACTACGGGCACAGGCGGCAGGCTCGTCTCGAAGGCGAGAGCGGATGGTGGAGCACCACGCTCTTCATCCCCGCCTAGAGCGCTACAAGCAAGATCGGCGCCACAGCAATAAGGTTGTGGCGCCAGCAAAGACCCTCGCGAAATTTCGCGAGGGATTTATATTTTTTGACTTGCGCGCCCTGCCCGGTAGGTGAAGAGTAAATTTAGTTTCTGGTACGCCCAAGTTTGCTAAAATAAAAACATGCAACTGAATCGTAACTTACATTTATGTATCACTGGAATGCGCGTAGCGCTCGGTCTAATTTTTCTCTGGTTTGGACTTCTAAAACTTTTTGGAGCGAGTCCTGTTCAAAAGTTCGTAGCATCCACTACCCCACTTTTGGGATCAGGCATGGGTTGGATTTTATTGGGAGTTTTTGAGGTCATACTGGGAGTAGGGCTCATCTTCAAGATTGCACCGAAAATATTATCTATTGCGCTCATACTCCATATGGTCGGTACCTTTTCCACCTTTTTCACTGCCCCAACGCTTATGTTTCGGGGTTATCCGTGGCTTCTTACCTTCGAAGGAGAATTTGTGGTAAAAAATCTCGTTCTCGCTGTGGGAGCGCTTATTGTTCTTTTCGCCGCAAAAAATCACAAAGAAGAAGACCCTGTTTAGCTAGCGAGTATTCTCCACATCTTCAATGAAAAGCCGCGTATGTAAAACGCGGCAATTTAAATCCAGAAACGATAGAGGTAAAAAACCAAAAGAGCGAGAAGGGCGGTGGTAATTATCTTAACATCTTGTATGGCTCGATGAGGCCACCGCGCGCCATATTTCGCAACAATGCTGTCAAAAATATAACCACCATCAAAACGTGAGAGTGGAAAAAGATTAAAGATTGCAAGCAGAAGATTTAAAACTATAAAGATGCGTGTTATATCCTCAAGATCGTTGGGTATGCTCGACGGTTTCAGAGCACTACCGTAATCAATAAAGAGAGAGGCAATGAAAGCGAGTACGAAATTACAAAAAGATCCGGATGCGAATATAATAATCTTGGACCAGTGGCTCAACCTAAGAAACTTGGGGTTGTCTACGTCAAAAGATGTTCCTAGGGTAAAGGGTAGAAGCTTAAAAGAAATTTCTTGAACTGGACCGTTAGTAAGAGCTTTGCGAAAGAGTACGGGGCCAAAACCGAATGATAATCTATACACGGGCAAACCAAAAAATCTTAAGGAAAAAAAATGACTCAACTCATGAGCTGTGCTTACAACGATAAAAATAAGAAGAACAATCACCAAGTGAACAATCATCCACACTCCCCTTGTTAAGGATCTAGAACAACTCTACTGCTCGCTAGAAAACTCTTCAAGAGATAGGGCTCCCAGGTGACACCAATTGTTCAGGCCCTAAAAGTACCACACGCTCCCCATCCCTCGTTGCAAGAAGCATGCCCTGACTCTCAATACCCATAAGTTTTCGCGGCTCAAGATTCGCAACCACAATAATTTCTTTCCCCAAAAGCTCTTCTGGACTGTATGAGACGCCTATACCCGCAACAATCTGTCTAGCCAAAAACGAACCCGTCTCATCTTTATCACCCAAGTCAACCATTAATCTCACAAGCTTGTCCGAATCTTGGACTCGTTCTGCGCTTAAAATTTTTCCAACGCGAAGGTCGAGTTTTTTAAAATCTTCAAAGGTAATCATTCCCTAAATATCGCTCTCAAAATTGCAATAGCGATTAAATATATGACCGCGTAACCAACAGCCGCAGAAATAGCGATCACATCAAGAAGATGCGTACCTAAATTAATATTGGGGAAGATGGCGCCGAAAGGTCTTACTATATTTTCAGTAATCTCATAGAGCACTCGCACCACAAGAGCGGACGTATTTGCACCAAAAAACTTTAATCCAATTCGAATTATAAGAAGCGCTTCAATAAGCGTGAGCACCCGCCCCAGCAAGTATCGCAACCACATCCCAAATCGAGAAATAATAGTCATAGACTCGTAAGCCCTTCTTCTATTTTTTCTAACGCTGCTACAAAATCGGTCCGAATAAGTGCGATTAAATCTGGGCGGGATTCAAGCAAGCCCCTAAACTTACCAGAGGTTCCGCCTATTTCATTTTGATATCGCTCGAACCAGATTGCTTCTTTCTCTTTATTTCCTCGACCGAATCTCTTTGCTAAAGCTATTTGGACTTGATTATAAACTTTAAGTCCCAAGCCAAAATAATAACGATCACTGTTTTCTTGTGAATACTTTAATGCTTCTTTCATTAAATAAACTATAAGAAAAACTTTGCGGTTCGTCAAAGTTCAATCTCAATAGGTGAAGTCGATACGAAACCAAACAAAAAAGTACTTCGCCTCACACGAAGTACTTTTTCTTACTATGGATTATATCACATTAATTAAACCTTAAGTTATCCCCAGAGATTTATAGTAACGGTTGCGTTCTATTTTTTGCAGTCTCTTTTGGTAATTCGTAAGGCGCGGTGGCCTTGCGATACGCACAATGATCACAACTTGAACTACTCTCTGGCATATCCCCCATAAGACATTTCTTTGCAGAAACAATAAAATCCGTAACCCATGCCGCACTTCCTTTATACGGAATGATTTGCACGTCAAATTCTAATCGCCCATCAAATGCCGCTTTATCTTTCAATCCGTTTGCGTAGACAAAATATCCGGTATCAGAAACTGTGAAACTGTTCTGCCGTAAGAGCCACTGATAAATTTCCATCTGGCGTTTATATGCCTGACGATACTCGCTCTCTAAAGTAATTTCGCTTGACGTGCTCGTCGCTTTGTAATCAACAACTATTAATTCCTTGTCATCGTTGATCCAAATATCATCAACCGCACCGGTTATCACAAAATTTGTCGGTCGATGGAGATATTGAACTCCTTTAAAATTTTCACGCCACTCGTTTATCATCTCGTGTGCGTATGGAATCGCTTTAACTCCGTAAATTTTAAAAAGTGGATGTGGTGAACCTTTTGCGCGATGAACGTCAAATTCTTTTTTAAGTAGGTGGTCAACTGCCGAGTTTAGGGTGAATGGGAAGCCGGGCGGGCGACCAACTCCTAATCGCCTATCTAAATAAAAACATCTTGGGCAATCGTGAAAAAGCTCGATTTTTGATCGGCTTAATTTAAATGGCTCGGTTGAATCAGGATTAAATAGATTTTTTACCCGTTGTCCTTGAGCCATATAAAATACTAGAGACGGGGAGGGGGCGTTGGTGTTTTGAAAGGCGGATAGAATTCTTTATCAATTTTTCTCTCGAAACAAAAGCTTCCTGCCTGATGCTCCCAATTCTCTCCAACCGCTCCCGGGGCAAATGTAGGTTTTGCAAAATTTCCTACGGTATTTGAAACGCTTGCTCTAACAAATGTTGCGCAAAGAGCAAACGATTGCGGGGCGCGAACTTCATACCCATATTCTGCGCCCGTTTCTGGATCTTTTGGAACGGAAATACCACGTATGTCGTCTTTTAGATCACTAAGCACTTGAGGAAGGCGGTTTTTCGCTTGCCAAAAGTTAAGAATTTCGCTTTGTAAAAACTGTAAATCTGAAACTCGGCGATTGTCGAGTTTTAGTAACTGCTGTTCCTTGGGTGAGCCGATCACAAAAAATCCAGCGATAATCGCCACAGCTACGATTCCTATTACGCTATAAATGAAGTATTTCATCCCGTTAGAAATAGGAAACTTTTAGTTTCCGCGTATGCAAAATAAGACCTTTTTATAGATAATACTATTTGTGATGTGTTGATTGTTGATTTCATGAGGGGTAATTTCTAACGGGATTCATTATTAGTTATTCAGTGTTATGCCGACGCAAATCCCAAAGGTAGTAAACAAACATTGACCCGGCGACAAAAAACACCGCAAGGACTTTTAAAATAAACCGCATCGTGATCTCGCCTTCTAAAAAATTAAATATTAAACGAACAAGATCACCAACAATAGTGAGCGAAGCGACAAAAAGAGTAAAATAGACAAGCCATTTTCTCACCTTTAGCTCGCGCTTCTCTGGGTGTTTTAAGTAAACCTTATTTAAAAAACGCGTTGTTAGAATATATGCGGGGAAAATAACGATAAGTGATGCTATAGCCCAACGCATAGATTGATAAATTCCATCGGTATTGAAATAGTAGTTATATTCCACAAGATCGGGAAAAGCGAGGTTGATGTACTGAAACACAAGCACAAGAAAACTGCTCGCGCTTACGTAAAGCGCCACCATCGAAAGAAGGTGGAGAAAGAAATCTTTTGGGGTTACTTTTGTTGGCATTATTCAATGAATTCCTTTTATTTATTATAGAGCGTTTGAACAGTTTATTCAAATTTTATAAAGATTTACCTTGCCCGGCACCGCGACACACTATACTAGAACTTTATGTATAGAAAATACAATATCAGAAATCGTCCTACTAAAAAATAGTGAATGTTTTTGGTTAAAAGCCCTATTGATTTATCTTCGGGCCAAGAGCATCTATTGTGTACCTATTAGAAGCGTTCCAAAGCATGAATCCGTTATAATTGGCGCCCAAGGAATCCCTCACGGCTTTTATTTGAGCACTCACTTTAGCGGCATCATACGTTGCGCCAAGATTAAAATCCTGAAGCCAGGGGCGTAGCTTTGAATTATAGATAGCGCCGGCTGTCGAAGTCGCCATAAGGCGTAGATACGCGGAATCAATGGAGTTCTTCACTACTTCATAAGGGTGGTCGGCAGGATTTGCAAAGCCCATGCTCCCAGGAGCGTAGTGCGATGGATAAACCATTGGAGAGACGAAATCAAAATATCTATATGCGTTTTCAATTACTTGACCTATGCCCAAGTCACCCTTCGAAATCGTCGATAGGCCAAAAAGATCGGCCGAGATTCTTGTTTCTGGCAAAGCGCTTCTCAAATAACTAAAAAAATTCTTTATGACTGACGCTCTGGTCATGGTGGTGCTCGAAAAAGGAAAATACATATCGGCTAAATCACCATCGGACGGGAAACGTACATAATCAAAATTGATTTCATCAAAGCCGCGCAAAGCCGCATCTTTCGCAAGATCTCCTATATACTCCCACACCTCATGAGAGTTCGGATCAAGCCATGCGAGACCCTTGCGGTCCTTCCAGAGCGCTTTCTTCATATCTGTAGTTGATGAGGCCTTGCTCACGCTTCTCACACCCAAGTCCGGCCGAGCTTGCGCAAGTGCCGGATCTTGAAATACCGAGATGCGCGCAATTACGTATATGCCCGCATCATGAAATTTTTTGATAAGTGAGTTAATTTTCCGAATACGCAATTCTTTTGTGCCATAACTATTCACCGCTTGAAGCGAAGTGTCGTAAGCAATAAGTCCGGTGTAATCTTTTATATCAATTACGACGGCATTTATTTCGGAGTTTGCCGCAAGGTCAATTACATAATCGACTAGCTTTTTAGTGCCGGCAGCCCAGCTTGTGAGATATACTCCATTAATTACCTTGGGCGGAGTGGCGAGGGGTTTTTGCGGTTCAATATCAACGTTTGCTAGTTTTTTCTCAATCGGTATAGTCGTGGAAGCGCTAATTACTTCTTTTGTGTTTGCATTGGTCAAGACCGTGCTCGATGAGTTTAGTACAAGAACAGCGGCGAGAATGAGAGCCGCGCCAAGAAGCGCAAAAAAAGAAATTCGCTGCATAAGTTATTTATTTTATTCTACACCGATACGACGGCTTAAATAAGGGTTGTCTAATCCAAAAAAAGAACGAGTGGTCTCTATTCGTTCTTTTTTAGCAACCCGATTTTTGTCGGATTTACTCAACAATCAACTTGCCTTTCATGCCGAGAGCTCTATGTGAACCAACACTACAGTAATACTCGAATGTGCCGGCCTTGTCCGCAACAAATTCAACCGTTACTGACTCTCCAGCTCCCGCTCGAGACGTACGGGCGTTAAATTCATCAACAACAAAGTCGTGAAATCCTTCCGCTACATTTAGTTCAACTTTTACTTTAGTGCCTTTCTTGACCCTGATCTCCAATGGGCTAAAAGAATAATTCTTTCCGATTAGTTGGAACTTTTGCGCCTCGCCTTGCATCATTCCTCCGTTTTTAGAGTTATCTTTCATCATCGAACTCGTGGCGTTCATTATAGCGTGTGGAAAATCACCGCAAGCGACATAAGTTTTAATCTCCGCGGCAGATTTGTGGATATTGATCGAGAGTGCCGCAAAGTTTTTTAGAGCCGAGAAGGGTACGTCAAGCACAGTTTCCGAGACGCCGTTTACGACATTCGAGAGTGGATATTTTACTGCGCCAGGGCCTGGGCACGATCCAACATGAATATGAGCTGGTTGCGCTACGCCTTGTAGCTCGCCCGAAAGCGTAATCACAACTTTCGCTCTACCATCAACCTCTGAAACTTCAGCCATTCCGGACTCACCTGAATTATTTTGAGCCGAGAGCGCGACCGAGATCGTATTGCTTGCCATTTCGATCATCGTCCCTTGGTTGTGCTGTACTACAACTTCTTTACCCACCTCTTCCGTCTTGTGTGAGTTAATTTTTTTCGCGACCAGCGCGGTACCTCCCACAAGCACCAAAAGTATGGCGATAAATATCGCGACCATACTCGCAAAGCCCCTCATAGAATAAAATAATGTATTTTTCATATGCCTCTATCATAGTATATTTTATTCTTTAAAACAAAAGAAGTCCGAAGATAATTCTTCGGGCTTCTAAGTTAGAAAAAATAAATAAAGAGCTACTGAGCCATTCCGGCGCCGCCTTTATTCATCATTCCCTTGTCGCAGTTTTTACATAAATTCTTGTGCGATACGAGTTCATAAACCGCAGCAAGGCCCACAAGTATATAGATCACTCGTGAAACAAGCGCTTCCATACCGCCAAAAAGAGAGCCGACGTCCCAGCCGAAAAGGCCGACCAAGAGCCAGTTCAAGCCACCAACAATAAGAAGTAGAAATGAAACTTTATGCATAAAATTAATTGGTTACTGATTATAAGTTCGCAAGTACGACCTTTTTTATATTATAGCAAAATAAGGATTGTTATTGAATTTCGAGTATTTTTTCACGAGAACGCGCGCCCCTCACAATTGTTATGCGTGATGGTGAGATTTTAAGGTGATTCGAAAGCGCTTTTATAACCGCCTCATTCGCCTTCCCCTCTTTCGTAGGCATGCGTGTATAGACAACATATCGCCCTGAAGCTTCTTCGACAACTTTTTGATTCCGAGTATTTGGTTTTACTAAAACTTTAATTTTCATGCTTAAATGCGCCGCCCAGGCGAACTTATTTCGAGAATATGAGAAGTATTGCGAGTAACGCCATTCCGAAATCTTCGACCAGAGTCACGATCGTAAGCGGTACCTTAAGAAATGTTCCAAGACATACGCACTGAAATTTTTCATGCTTTAGAATTTTTATAAGCACACCCAACCCACTAAACGCCATTACTCCAAACTCTGCCCAAAGCAATGCGTGATTAGTATGATTAAAAATCATTGCGATGCCGAAGTATAGCTCAACAAAAGGGTAGGCGTATCCGTATGCAAAAATCTTTTGCGCCAAAAGATCGTAGGTAAAGTATCCTGCAGCAAAACCCTTTAAATCGATTAGCTTAAAACCGGAAAAAACCAAAAAGAATCCGGTCATAAAATACGCTACGAAATTCTTTAAAGAAAAAGTACCCCGATAGTAATCGTTCAAGGAAATAGCGGAGGAAGCTAGCATGATAAGCGTGATAATAATTCCTAAAGGCAGGTAACTCCTCCACGTAAGCGGGCCAAGCCCTTTGTCTTCCGTGATAGTTTTTATCTCATTCTCAAGAACAAGAGCCATACCGCACTTAGGACAACGCCCTGGTTTATCTTGTACAACTTCGGGATGCATCGGGCAGACGTATTTCATAGAATATGTATTTTATATATTAAAAACTTAAGCCCTGAAGAGAGTTATTAATAGATTGATTTAGCTTTCTAAAAATAATCGCGTTCGTCCATATAAGAATTCCTATCCCTAAAACAGTAAGAATGATGGCGACCCAACCAACGAACTTCCCCTTCTTATCACCATACTTCAAGTATTTATATGCGTACCCCAGGCCGAATGGAGGAAATAATAAACTTATTAAATAAACCTTAATATGCGATCCGAGCGATGTGGCTGGAGGCGGTTCTTTTATCTTTTTTCCACACTGCGGGCAGAAGTTTACTTCCGGCAAAATCGGATTTTTACATCGGGGGCAGATAAGATCCATGTATATATGCTAACAAGGATGAGCCGAAATAAAAACTACAACGGACCTCGCCTTGGCCAGTTGTAGTTTGCGTAAAAAGTATTAAGCGCTAACGCTGTTGCATCGGCACACCGCAACATGTGCACTTACTGCTAAACATTTTGGAAAGTCCGGCAAGACCGAGAAGTACCGGCCAGCTAACACTCACAAAATGAGCACTTACTACGCCAAGCGAACCAAGAAAAAAGTCGAGCGCGAAAAGCACAACGAGTGCGGGCACAACTTTGTGATGCGGACAACCGCACCGATTACCCATAGCTTCATTCATATTCTAAGTTAGAAAAAATCTTACGACCTTTTATTTTATTGTATCACGCCGCCTTCACTACAAATTAGAAAGACGATGTAATTATAGTTTAGGAGAAAATGAAAAACCGCCCGTCTAAAAACGGGCGGTTTTTCTAGAGTCAACGCTTAATTAAGCGCGTGACACGTTCGTAGCACTCGGACCCTTTTCTCCTTGAACGACTTCGAAGGTAACGGCATCGCCTTCCTTCAATTCGTCAAACATCACTCCTTTTAATTCCTTAGAGTGAAAGAAAAGATCTTTCGTTTCGCCTTCACGGGAAATGAATCCAAATCCCCTTTCCGTGACAAGCTTTTTGATAGTTCCGTTCATTTGATTGTTTTTTTCTTAGAAACCCGACCTCGTCTCTTATATCCTGTATTTTATTCTGACTGCTCAATTATATCAAATAAATAACTTTTGTCAAATGGTTTCGTGTGAGTGAGGGTTGGCGGACACTAGAGCCCTTTTATTACAAATAAGGTGCCTATGGTTCCAAAAACAATTAAGAAGATTGTGAGCCAGAGCAAACTCCAAAGAACAACCTTGAATGCTTCTACCCTCTTGCCATCAAAGAAGAGAAGTATCGGTTTCGTAAAAACAATAGAGCCGCAAACAAGGGCGGAAACAATAAAGGTGAGTAAGAACAAAATAATTCCGAGTATGGGGTGCTCTTGTATATTATGCAAGGCGAGCCATTGCTTTATATTCTGAATAAATATCCCGAACAAGCTTACGTAGAGAGTAATGCCGGCCGCTTGGATAATTCCTATGACTTTTGATGAAAATTTCATAAATTTATTTTAGCATCATGTGAAGCGAAATATCAATGAGAAAGCTTACTAAGGGGGTCGGTCTTTAATAAATACTGGGGCGGTCTCCCGAAGGAAACCGCCCCCTTATACTTCGCGCCTGGCGAGTGGGTTAACGCGGATCGCTTAACCGAATCGAAAGATCAAGCCACCCGCCACCATGTAACTCACCGCCATGGCAATTCGCTTCCAGGTCGGGATTTTGCTCAGGTCGATGCCGAGCACCCGCTGGAAAAAGATCTGCCAGAACGAAAGCGCCACAAGTAGGATAACGGTATTCACAACGCACCCTCCGATTCGGTTAGTACCACCAGAAAAGAGAATGGATTCTAGTTACAAATTAGCATACTATCTTATATTTGTCAAGTTATTCTCTTTAGCGTGTTTTCGAGACTTAAATTAATAAAACAACTGGGCAGTTTCCGTAAAATATGCCATACCTAAGAGCATGGTGGTAAAATATACAAGAGATGGTATAATTACATTATAAATAAAGGTTCGATCTAATTAAACAATAAATTAATCTTATATGGCACCAAAAAGTAATTCTGCGTTTATGAAGCCGTTAAACGTCAGTGCGGAGCTAGCGGCAGTAGTGGGAAGTGGTCCTATGCCCAGGTCTGAGGTTGTAAAGAAGCTTTGGGTATACATTAAAGAAAAGAATCTTCAGGACCCAAAGAACAAACGCAATATCGTTGCTGATGAGGCTCTTAAGAAAGTATTTGGCAAGGATTCGGCGGATATGTTTGAAATGCAGAAGCTCATCTCGAAGCATCTTTCTTAGTAAATTCTAGACTTAACAATAAAACAAAAACGCTCTTCTTCGGGCGTTTTTGTTTTTTATTGCTCTCTAAGTTAAGGATGGCTTGCCAGCAAGGAATCCGGTTTTACGCAAACAAAAAAGCGGCATGAGCCGCTTATGCAAAATATTATCTACTGATTTCCCCTTCTAAGGGGAAAAATTGCTGGAGCCATGAGGTACTGGAGACTTGAGGGAATAGCAAGTGAAACAAGACTGCCGGGCATAGGAGATGGTTGAGATTCAGTGCATCTATCCTGAATTACATTCATTCCATTAACCCCACCACTAAGCCGCACGTAAATAGCGAAACCGCCAGGATTAAAATCCGTAGAACTCAAGATTACTGACCGCTTTCCACCATTTGAAACTTCGATGTACCTACTTGCGCTTGCGGGGTTACAGTTTCGATCTGTAATGTAAATTCGCGCGTAACTTGAATGAAAGTTTTGGTTTTCTACCTCAAAGACGATAGCGCTCGTATTGGGCCTTACATTTTGATCGTTTTGAAGTGCCCCACCGCATCCAAAAACGAGAAGAATCGCCGTCAACTTGAATGAACGTGACGTTGTCATCGTTTCACCCTCGAAAAAAGATGGCTATTATTTAGAATGACTCATGGATGAATTCAAGTCAAGTCTCTTTGGCAGACACAAGCCCTGCCTGGTCAAAAATTTTTTTTCTACCTAGGAGCGTAGATGAATGTATAAGGACGCACCGTACTCCTTGCTACTATAATTTCTCCCAGCCAACGACGGGGTGTAGTTCCCACCAATTGTGGAGAATATCAAACCGCACAATGCCCCAGATTTTTATATGGTCTCCTTCTTTTGGAAGTGGTAATTTAATTTCTGGGATGGCCTCCATAACAAGATATAAGCCAATAGGAAAATGCTGCGGACGTAAAATGATGTGATAGTCGCCATCTGGCTGTTTGGCAACCTTGTCTACGATGCCTTCTACAGCTACTTTTGTTTTTTGGCTTCCGTTAGCGATAAAGTCGGCGAGTCCGGTATCGTAATAAAGCAAGTCATCTTCTTCTTTTTCTCCTTTCTGAACCAGAAAACCTAAAATACGCTCAAAGAAACTCGGGATTGTTGCTCTTGGGTTTAAGGTTTGATTTCGGATATACCAACCCATTCCGATGCCGCCACTAAGGATAAGTAAGAAACACAAGATTAGGACAAGCTTTCTCTTCATGTTGTTAATGATAGCAATAGGAACATATTTGCGAAAATCGATTAAGTTTTACTCCTGCGGACCCGAGTCCACTAACTGGCGGATTATAACTTTTTTGATTTACTCATACAAAAAACTACCGACAATATCATTAAGCTGCTAACTAAAATCGGAAACCAAACTTGCGAGTACCACGGAACGGGAATTAAGAATAATATATCAGGAGTTGTAAGTGAGCTTGGCCAGCGCACCATAAGCCACAAACCCACATAATAAAAAATATCCCAAACTGCGAAAATCCAAAAAAACATCGCGTATCGTTCCCTTTTAGTTTTACCAACTAAAAAAGCGACACTGAGGAGTATTAGTATGGTAGCGACTTCTCTAAATATTTCTATTGTGAACAGGCTTTGAGGTAATTGGCTTAAAATCTGTGACTGCTGAAACATCGCACTTGAAAGTCTGGCCAAGTCGGCAAGCGCTCCGCCGTAACCGGGCAGTAACCCCACTGCCGCACGTAAATATAGAACAACCGTCGCTTCTACAAAACCAAAAGCGATACCAAAAATAGCACCGACCATCAACGTCCTCTTCGTTAAGTTTAAGCCGCCCTTACAAAAATAATAAAAAATAAACGGGAGCAAAATTAATATATTCGCCCACCAAGGCTCCGCAAATAATCTAAATACTCCCACGTATAAAGCATAACAAAAGGTAGCTTTAGTGATTCCAAGCTCTGATCCACTGACTGGGCGACCAGCTTGCCAAAGCGAGGACTAGAGAAACTGTTCAGTAAGAATTTTAAATTAAAAATTGACAGTTACGGGGGAGCCGAAGATCGAGTGCATATTTTATAAACTTGTACATAAAAATATTTTCACGATTTATAAGGCGTTAGTTTGTTCGCGACCAGTTGATGTCTGATGCACACTACAGATCGCCCACAAACCTAGCGAAGATTGACGTGCTTGCACCTCGGCTTTTTCAAATTCACCAGCGTGGGACGTGTCAGGCTTATAAGGATAGCTAAAAGCGAATCCGTGCTTAACTAATTCCAGATTGATAAATGTACCGTCGTCGAGATAAACAAATCCAAGCCAGCGGCCATATTTATCGTGAAAAGAAACATCTTTATAAAAAGTTATGGACTTGCCCTCGACCAGTTCTTTATTTGCAGCTGCGGCCTCTTTGGCAAAACACTGAACGGGTTTCCTAGGGTCAACTTCTTCCGGAGTATCAATTCCAACGTAGCGCAACCGATCACCATTTATGAGCTCGATGGTGTCGCCATCAATCACTCTCATCACTTTTATCGATTGGCCATATTCCGTTTTTATAGAATGGTCATAAAGCGTCGCGGTATTTCTATGTGATACGCCAGTAAGCGTAATTGGTGCATAATGCCAAAACAAAAAAGCCACGATTAATGCGCCCACGAAAAAATAAAATTTCTTATGCTTCATGTAGCTAATATTCTAAGACATGCTAATCCGTTATTCCAAAAATAACAAGTTCTACACCTAGATACCTGCGCTTATACCGTCCTAATTAAAAATGCTGACCTACTCAATCTACCCGACCGAGGCGGACTGGCTTTGACGAACAAGGCCTGCCCGGCCAGAGAAGCTTTTTATTGGTATAATTGAAACGTGTCACTCTCTACTCAATCAAATGGATAATCCAGAAGATCAAAAATATACGAACGTTTCAAAATTCGAGCAGATGTTAAATAAGGTTCCTGAAATAACCCTCTATTTCTGGATTATCAAAGTTTTATGCACTACCGTAGGCGAGACCGCCGCAGACTTTTTAAACGCTGGCTTTAATTTGGGATTAACCGGAACATCGCTCGTTATGGGCGCACTACTTATCATCGTATTGTTCTTTCAGTTTAAAGCTAGAAAATACATACCATCGATCTATTGGTTAGCAGTAGTTCTTATTAGTATTGTTGGTACGCTCATCACCGACAACCTGACGGACAACTTTGGGGTTTCATTGAAAACGGCAACGATTATATTTGCCGCCGCGCTTGCAGTGACATTTGCAGTCTGGTACGCAAAAGAAAAAACCTTGTCTATCCACAGTATCTTTACTACCAGGCGAGAAAGTTTCTACTGGCTTGCGATCCTCTTCACTTTCGCTTTAGGCACTGCAGCAGGCGACCTCACTGCAGAAAAATTCAACCTAGGCTATCCGATCTCGGCGTTCTTGTTTGCGGGACTCATAGCGACCGTAACAATCGCTTACCGTTATTTCAAGCTAAACTCCGTTCTGGCATTTTGGATCGCTTATATATTAACTCGCCCGCTTGGAGCCTCTATCGGCGACTACCTGTCGCAATCTCACGATGATGGTGGTCTTGGCTTAGGAACGACCGTAACAAGCGCAATCTTCCTCGGTGCAATTTTAACCACCGTAATCTACCTTACGGTCAAGAAAAAAGATACGATTTCTGGGAAAATCACTGAGTAATCTTGTTGCAAGAGTTGCGTCTCGATGGTTGGAGTAAACTAGAAACTAAAATCAGCGACACAAAGCCGCTGATTTTAGTTTTGGCTCCCCGGGTAGGGAATCGAACAAAATTTACTTTTGTAAATTTCCTAAAACCCAGCGGTTTTAGTATTTCCGCCACGGGGAAACTCCCGTTTCCCCGACCCCTTTCCCGTTCGAGTCCTGTCACAAAACGAGCAAATAAAAAACATCCCCAATGGGATATTTTTTATTTGTGGCTCCCCGGGTAGGACTCGAACCTACGACCATCTCGTTAACAGCGAGCCGCTCTACCACTGAGCTACCGGGGAATATGTTATTTATAATATTCTCGCCCACCCTGCTACCGAGAATACTAAACTAACTTATTTATTGTATGCGAGAAATATCTCTCGTCAACAACAAAACAAAAGCTCCCTAATAGGGAGCGGACTTTCTTAGAGAAATAAATATAAGCTCTGACCTAGATTCGGAAGCTTGAGACAAACCATTAAGACTCCCAGATCCTTTGATCTCGATAGATAAAGTGTCAGCGATCGGTAGATATACGTCATTTTCTCCCTGAAGAATTATTCGAAATTTTCCAGTTTCGCGGAGATTAAAATACGCTGCCCAGTCTCCATGACTTTGTACTATTACATTCGAGCGAGCCGGCTCAAATGAGGTGGGAACAGGACCATTCGCAGTAAAAGTCACCCAGTTCCAAGTACAACTCCAGTCATTAATTATCGTATTGAATTTGCAAAGCATCGCCTGAATACGAGAAACATTAGAGAAAAACGCCCAGCGCACGAACCACCTATTCGCCGCTACGCTGTCTACTGGAATAGGTCCGTACTCATGACTCCCGGCAATTCTCCTTCCATCTTCATCAACAAGTGCGCATCCTCTTACGTAACCGCTATCGGCTGGACCGGTACCATCAGTACAACCCATAAGTTTTGTACTGTCTAAAGAAAAAACGGGGGTAGGGTGATCAGTAAGAGATGAGAGATTTTCTTTACACGCCACAATAGAAATCAGAATAAGGATGGGAACGTAACGCCTCATTTCTCCCTCGCTAGAAAAAACTTCTCTTAGATTAGTTCTTTTTAATTAAAAGTCAATAAATCAGTGTAGAGCTTGATCCAAAGAACATGGTAATATAGTATATGAAACGGTTTCCACAACCGCCCCGATAGCTCAGTTGGTAGAGCAGCTCCCTTTTAAGGAGATGGTCGCAGGTTCGACTCCTGCTCGGGGCACCAATACAAAAAACACCAGCGCCTCGCTGGTGTTTTTTGGTTTAGCAATTTAATTACGTACACCTTGAAAATCCACAGCCCCTGCAGCTCAAACACCCTTCGGTCAATTGAAGCGCCTCGCCACAATCGGGGCAACCCGGCATCATACCATAATCCGCAACTGATCTTTTTTCCTTATCTACAAAATCCACCCTCGCCATCACAACAGCCGGTTCTGTCATGTTTTGAGATTCGGAAAGCGTCGGAGGGGTCTCTAGAGCTTGAGGCGCTTGAATGTGCTCCTCGAGAATGCGCGCAATGGCATCGGGGAGAGAAAGAATAGTGCCTTTATCGGTAAATGTCGGCATCGGACCGCGAATACCCTTTAAGTCATTGATAATTTCTTCTGGGTTAATTCCGGATCGAAGTGCCATCGAAATCAGCCTACATATGCCCTCGCTTTGTTCCTGAAAAAATCCACCGCTTTTTCCAATTGTTGCAAAAACTTCAAACGGCTTTCCCTCCTCATCGTTATTTATCGTAATATACAAATTGCCGTAACCAGTTTTGATCTTATACGTCTTTCCACTCATTACCGCAGGCCTCGCGCGTGGAGCTCGTCTCGGTGGTGGAGCTTCTACTTGAGCCTCCCCACTCTCTCCGCCTAGAGCAGATTTCTTATTAGGAATGTCAGTTATGGAAACAATATTTTCGCCGGTACCGATATTTAAGACTTGTACGTTTCGACTACCATCGCGGTAAACCGTCGCGCTCTTGCAGCCCGCTTCCCACGCAAGAATAAAACTTTCTTTGATTTCGTCTTTTGTAGCGGTATTCGGAAAATTAATTGTCTTGGAGATTGAATTATCGACATGCCTTTGAAATGCCGCTTGCATCAACATGTGGTCACGCCCTGAAATATCCATCGCAACAACAAATCTTTTGCGCAAATCTTCTGGGACGTCAGCAAGATGTTGTATGGTGCCTTTTTGAACAACCTCTTCTTTAATCGCTTCAATCTTTTGAGAATCGAATTTGCGTCTTAGTAATTCGGCTTCAAAATATTTATTCAAATATTTATACTGCGTGCCGTCCTTGTCTTGTTTTACATACGCAAGAGCAAAATTCGGCTCAATACCGGAAGAGGTATCAAGCATCATTGAAATAGAGCCTGTTGGAGCAACGGTTGTTAAGGCGGCATTTCGCATCTTGATCCTTTTCTTCGCGAATACACTTAAGCCAATATTCGGAAATGGCGCTTTTTCTCTTGCGAGCACGCGAGAAGTTTTGTGAGTAACCTCTTGAATAAAACTCATAACTTTTTCACCCATCGCAATGCCTTCCTTAGAGTTGTATTGAATACCGAGTTCGTAGAGCATATCGGCAAAACCCATAATACCGAGGCCTATTCTTCTGTTTTTCTTAGCCATCTCTGTCACCGCAAGCACTGGAAAATCGAAAAGATCGATAACGTTATCAAGCATTCGAACGGCAACCTTAGTTACAAATTCAAGTCTCTCCCAATTAACCTTTCCCCTCTTTGCGAATACCGCTAGATTAATTGAACCAAGATTGCAGTTGTCGTATGGGTGCAAAAACTGCTCGCCACAAGGGTTTGATGATCCGATGGCGCCCAAGCCGGTAAGTGGGTTTGTGCGATTTACGGTATCGATGAAAACAATTCCCGGCTCGCCGTTTAGCCACGCGTAGTTTACAAGTTCATCAAAAAGTTCGCCCACTGTTATATCAATCTCTTCGATTCCATACACACTACCGTTTGGATGACGTAATACTTTGTGCGGCTTTAACTTTTCACCCCCCCATGTGCAATACCATTGCGTAGAAGGACTCTCTTTGAGTTGTTTCATAAACGCATCGGTTATCTTTACAGAAATATTAAAATTGCGAATTTCGCCTTCAACTTCTTTCGCGCGAATAAAATCTATTACGTCGGGGTGTTCCACCGACATCATCGCCATATTTGCTCCGTGACGACCCTGCTGTTTAATTGTGCTAAAAGCTTCGTTGTAAACTTTTAGAAATGAAACGGGACCAGAGGAAGTTCCCCGCGAACGAATCGTTCGATACATCGCAGGACGCATTTCATCAATCGCAAATCCCAAACCCGATCCCGCTTGTTGCAAAAGCGAGGCATCTTTTAGAGTTTGAAAAATACTTTCCATTGAATCGCGAATGGGAAGCACAATACAGTTTGCGATAAGAGCGGTGCTACTGCCGGCATTTGTCAGCGTGCGACCTGCGGGAGTAAATTCATGGTTCGACATAACTTGAAAAAAATCGTCGGCGTATTTTTTAACCGAGGAGTCGTTTTTCCCATATTTTTTCTCTACGCTTGCGAGAGCGACGCCAACACGCCGAAACATTTCTGCCGGCGTTTCATAATTTCCCGATTCGTCTTGCAAAAGGTAACGTTTTCTCATCATCTTCAACGCATTTTCGGAGAATTTCGCGTTGATTTTGCGATCATTCGCCCTCTCAAGTCTTTTCCCAACGTTTTTCTTTTGCCTCATTATGTATTTTGTTTTTTTATGAACCTTTACTCTTATTCTACACCACGCGTTGGAACGCAATTCTGGGGCTTATCCACATTTAGAGTGACAACGGGGTTAAAAAGTTGCCTGAACCGGTTCGGGGGTTCAGATAAAAAGCAGACTCTTTATATTTAGGGGTATGAAAATAGCCCGTGGGGGCCTGTTTATAGCTTAGAGGGTTTCCTAGTCTTTATTTCTTCTTCTTCCTTAAAAAAGCTGGAATTTCCCACTCGCTTTTTGAAGAATCGGCCTCGTGTGATTGCGTGGCTGACTTTCCGCGCTTGTCTTCTTTGCCCAAAACCGCCTTTTCTTCTTCAAAAATCGCCGGCATGGAGGCTTGAGGAACAAAAAGTGATGGCACCCCAAGCCTAGAGCTCCCAAAGATACCATTGAAACCGGTTGCAATAACGGTTACTTTTAATGCTTTGTCTTTTAAGGTTCTATCGTGATAGGCTCCAAAAATAACACGCGCGTTTGAATCAAGGTTTGCAGAAACTGCCCGAGCAATGTCATTTATTTCTGACATTTTTAAATCCTTTCCTCCTGCAATGCTAAAAAGAACACCCTTGGCACCCTCAATTGAAACTTCAAGAAGTGGCGAGTTGATTGCAAGCTCTACCGCTTTTACGCTTCTATCTTGACCATATCCAACACCAATACCAATCAATGTTGGACCAGCATCCTTCAAAATAGTTTTGATATCTGCAAAATCAATATTGATTAGGCCTGGTATATTAATGAGTTCGGCTAAGGCCTTCACGCCGTTTTTTAGCACGTCATCAATAAACGCAAATGCCTTTGACATTGCGGTATCTTTATCAATCATGCTGAAAATACGATCATTCGGAATCACGACAAGCGCATCAACCTTGTCCTTCAGGCGCGCAACGCCTTCTTGAGCAATAACTAGTCGCTGTGCGCCTTCAAAAGAAAATGGTTTCGTAATAATACCGATTGTTAAAATTCCTTTCTCGCGAGATACTTCGGCAATAACAGGAGACGCGCCGGTGCCTGTACCGCCACCCATACCAGCCGTTATAAAAACAATGTCGCTGCCCTCAAGCGCTTCGCCGATCTCTGAACGATTTTCTTCTGCTGCCTGCTTACCCACTTCGGGATTCATTCCAGCGCCCAATCCTCTTGTTAAAGCTTTTCCAATATAAATTTTTCTGTGCGCAAGCGTGTGATCAAGATCTTGCGCATCGGTATTCACGGCAATAAACTCAACTCCTTTCATGCGATCTCCTTCCATCATGCGGGAGACCGCGTTCCCACCACCACCACCAACACCAACAACCTTAATCCTTGTAAGTCCGGACTTCAGACGCGGAGATCGCACGATAGGAACTCGCACATCTTTTTTTGCTTGTTTTCGCCGATTAGCGGATTGTTTTTGTCTATTTTTACTTTTCTTCATGGCATTAGGTTTTTTATAAATTTAACAAAGGGATTCCTTATGGAATCGCCATCTTTTTCTTCGCGACCCCATAGCACGAGACCGAGCGCGGTTGCAAATTCGGGGTCGTCAATCAGGTCTCGATTAGTTGGATTCATTATCTCAAAAGACTCCAAACTCGGAAACCCCGTCTGAACAGCAAGTTTTAAATCGCGCCTAATGAGCTCATTTAGACCGGCAAGTTTCGCTCCACCGCCCACAATAATAACTCCTCCAGGAAGTTGGGCATTTCGCCCAAGGCTCTTGAGTTCATTATTGATGAGTTCTAGCAATTCTACAAGGCGAACCTCAATAATCTCACTTAGGAATCTTTTCTTGATCTCATTTTTATTTCCCGGATCAAATTCGGAGAGTTTTATCATATCACGCAGTGATACGTCACGGGAAAGCGCGAAGCCATAAGTGAGCTTTAATTTTTCAGCAACGTCAATTGAGGTTTTGAGCCCAATCGCAACATCGTTTGTAAGGTAGCCAGAGCCAATCGGTATTGATTTTGCATACATCACCTTTCCTTCTTCATAGACAACAAATGATGTTGCACCAAAACCAAAATCAATAAGGATAGTGCCGAGATCTTTTTGACGTTTCGAAAGTACCGCGCGACTCGCCGCAAGCGGATTAAAAATAATTCCCTTTACGCTACCGCCCGCTTTTTCAATGCACCGCACGAGCGTATCAATCTGGGGACCAAATGTTTCTATAATAAGTGTTGATGCCTCAAGGCGACTCCCGGTCATCCCAACCGGATTTTTAATATCTCCTACGTCATCAACAATGTATTCTCGCACTATGTTGTGCAAGATTACGAAGTTTGAAGGAAGCTTCACCGCCCGCGACGCTTGGTTTACACGCAAAACATCATCTTCTTGAATTTCCCGATCAGCTCGCGCGACTGCGGCAATACCGCGCGAAACACGCGCTTTAATATGTTCACTTTGAAAATTTACAAAAATATTGTGGGGGGCCTGCCTCGAAACTTTTCCAAGATCAATAATAAGTTCCCGTATTACGTTTATGAAATCGTCGCTCTCAATCACTACGCCCTTCCGAACGCCTGCTCCAGCTTGACGAAACGCGGAGATAACCGAAAGTTTTCCTTCTTTTGATTCACTTACCACAACACCACGAATATGCGAGGAACCAATATCAAGGCCCGTAATAACTCGTGCCATAAGTATCTAATCTAGCTATTTTGGGAGTTTTTTAAATGCGCTTCGATCCGATCTTCAAGCGCTTCCATCATAATCCTATCACGAATGCGGGAGTGGGTGTATCCAAATAAGTGCAAAAGTCCATGCACGAGAAGTCGTGAGATTGACTCCTTGTGAGAGCGAACGTAGTCGGGCGCAAGAAATATTTCTCCTAGGTTCTCTTTTTTAACATCCTGACGAGCCTGCCTGCCGGCAGGCAGGTCTGCATCACCGACAAGGAAGGGGAATTTCCCCCACTCAAAAGAAAGGATATTAGTGGCTTTGTTTTTACCTCGATATCTTCTATTTAAAGACTGTATTTCTCCGTTACTTACAAGGTAAACGTCAAGGGTTGCTTTCTTTTTTAAAAAAACAAACGCCGCAGATAGCGTGGCGCGAACCTTCGGCTCTAGAGACTTGTACTTAGCTCGAGTACCTTCGATTATGATCCTCACTTCGGAAAGTGTTCTTTAATGAGTCGGCTTACTACGGCTGAATCAACGCGACCCTTAGCATGCCTCATTACCTCCCCCATCACACGCCCAAAATCCTTTTCGCTTTTGGGTTTTACCGTCTCTAACGCGGTCAAAACAATGCTTTTTACTTCCTCCTCGCCAAGTTGTGAGGGGAGATATTCTTCAATAATCTTTAGTTCGACAAGCTCTTTTGACTCGAGATCGCTTCGTCCACCTTCCTTATAAAGCAGTGCCGCTTCTTTTCTTTTTTTGGCTTCTCGGGTCAAAACTTCCAATACCTCTTCTTCGGTTAATACGCTCTCACCGGTTTTCCCACGCTTTTCAATTTCGCGGTTTTGAATTGCAGCGCTCAAAAGACGAAGGGTTCCAAGCCTCACTTCGTCATGTGCTTTTAAGGATTCTAGGAGATCCTTACCTATTTTTTCCTTTAGGGAGGGAGCCATGCTTCTTGAGGAGAGCGAACTCTCCCTGTTTTTTTGTGCGGTAAAGTGCGGAGAGTCTTTTCTTTCTTTTGTTTGGTGCGCGACTAGTAAAGCGGCGACGCTTGGTTTCTTTAATAATGCCGCTTTGTTTTATCTTTTTATTGAAACGAAAAAAAAGCGAATTCAATGATTCTCCTTCCCTTTTTGTTACTTCGATTGGCATAGTGTTATTAGCTTACGGATTTTTATTTATTTGTCCAGCCTCCAAGCAAGTGGAGGTGCAAGTGATCAATTACTTGTCCGCCATCCCGCCCCACATTAAATACGAGCTTGTATCCTTTCAAGTTTTTTTCTTTCGCAATATCTTTTGCCTTGTAGATCAAAGCGGCGATTATATCTTTATGATTCCCCTCTAAATGAGCGATGGACTCGATGTGTTCTTTAGGAATTACGAGAATGTGCGTGGGGGCCACTGGATGAATATCGTTAAATGCGACTAGTCTTTCATCCTCAAAAATCATCTCGGTAGGAATTTCTTTGCCTGCGATTTTACAAAACAAGCAATCGTTCATTGCTTAAAGTCGTTTCTTTACTTCTTCAATCAACTTATCAACAACTATCGTCTCTTGAGCGCCGGTCTGCATGTCACGAATAATTACCGTCCCCTCAAACGCTTCCTTCTGCCCGTAAATCAACGCAAGTCTTGCTTTAACCTTATCGGCCTGCTTCATTTGAGCTCTTAAAGACTTTTTTCCGAGCGCTTCTGCCGTTGCGATGCCAGCAACACGGAGACTATTAATAAGTTTAAGACTCATCTTTTTTGCCTGATCGCCCATTGCGACAAAAAATACTTTTTCTTTTCTTTTGGGTTTCGGAACTATTTCTTGTAATCGCATTACCTCGATCAATCGCTCAAGGCCAATTGCGGCACCAACTGACGGTATCAACCGACCACCCACAACTTCGGATAGATAGTCGTATCTGCCACCCGCTGCGATTGCAGAGTTAAATAATGGCGTCACAATTTCAAAGACGGTTCTATTATAGTAATCGAGTCCTCGTACGAGATGCGGCTTTGGATCATACAATACACCGTTATCTTCAATAAGCTCAAGCACGCCTTTGAAGTGGTTGTTGCATGCTTGGCATAGATAATCAAGAATAATCGGCGCTTTTTCTCTTAAAGCGATGCAAGGCTCTTCTTTGCAATCAAGAAGGCGAAGTGGATTTTTCTCGATTCGATGCAGACAATCGGCGCATAATTTATCTTTGTGACTTTTATAATAATCTTTAAGTTTCTGCCGATAGTTGGGCCTACAGACACGACAACCGATGGTATTTATATGCAAATGCAGGTCTTTTATTTTAAATGAGTTTAAAAAACCAAGCGTTGCAAGAATGATCTGTACGTCATACACGGGATCACTGTCGCCAATAATTTCAAAACCCCACTGATGAAACTGGCGTTCACGTCCGGCTTGTGGCCGTTCATAACGAAACATCGGGCCTTGATAAAAAACTTTAAGTGGCGTCATGAAGTACCCCAAGTGATGCTCGAGATAGCTTCGTATAATCGGCGCGGTACCTTCAGGACGAAGAGCAACGCGATCGCCACCCTTAGTTTTAAAAACATACATCTGCTTTTCGACTACGTCCGTTTCCTCACCCACGCCTCGCTCAAAAAGTTCTGCCGCCTCGAGGATCGGCGTTTCTATATAATAGAAGTCGTGCAACTCGCTTACGAGCTGGCCATTTTGTGAGATAAGCTTCCAATAATCATGATCCTTGGGAGTAATATCGGGCATGCCCTTTACTCCTTGAAAGTTGTCAGGTTTTTTTTCTTTTAAGTTTTTAGTTTGTTTTTTTGCCATTTATTTATAAATTGGCGGATAAAACGCCATTGCCTGATTCACAGGCCAGAGGCGCACTCGCACAAGACCGATAATTTCCGATTTTTTGAGCGGCCCCCAACTTCTTGAGTCAAAGCTAAAATTTCGATTATCTCCCATCATAAAATACTGATCCGGACCGAGCGTTACATCGTCGCTCTTACCGCCCAAAGATCTTTCGTTAATGTAGCTCTCATCAAGTTTTTTTTGACTGCCATCAACCTCATAAATCGTAATACCATTACCGCTTATCGAAACCCTCTCGCCGGGCAAGCCCACAATCCTCTTTATATAGTAGGACTTGTGATCTCCCGGATATCGGAATACCAACACTTCTCCGCGCTCCGGCTCTCGAAAGCGGTAGGTAATCTCGTCAACTAAAAGATAATTGCCGTTGTGGAAGTTCGGCTCCATACTCGCCCCGCTTACAAGAAAAGGCTGAGCAATAAATGCTCGCACCAAGAATACCGCAACCAAGGCAACCGCAATGGTTTCGATAATTTCCAAAAAAGACCAAAGAACTTTTTTCATTTCCTTAGAAAATATTGTCTTGTTTTTATATAAGGACTAATAATATGCGATAATTGTAAATGACATGGGGAATCTATTCAAGTCAAGTAATATTCGTCTCGTTATCGGACTAGGAAACCCGGGGCGTGAGTATGCCAAAACCTACCACAACGCAGGAGTACTTTTTGTTTCATACGTTACACAACGCTGTCCATCACTTTTTGAAAATGGGGATCTTTTGGCGTCAAAGGAACTCATGAACACCTCGGGGAATTTCGTGAAAAAGGCTGTGGCTTATAGAAATATAAAAACATCTGAACTTATGATTGCTCACGACGATTCAGACCTTCTTCTTGGTGAGTATAAAATTGATTTTAATAGAGGCTCTGCTGGTCACAATGGAGTCGCTTCCGTAATCAAATCTATTCGTACGCAAAAATTTTTTCGCCTTCGTATAGGAATACGATCCAAGGAAGCGGTCTCTGCTCCGCGAAAAAAGGCGTCGGAGTTTGTCCTTAAAAAAATAACGCCGCGCGATCGAAAAATACTTGAGTCAGTATTTAAAAATGTCTGTGGGAATATTATCGAGAAATAAAAGGCTCTCGCACCTTGAGAGTAAGTGTGAAGCTTACCGAGTTGTCTCCTAGGACGGTAATTCGCGAAAGCGGCAGATCGACATTGAAGAATCGTGGATCTGCCGAGAGAAGGTTTTTAAATTTAATTACGGAAGCGTGGTCCGGACCGTGAGCGCCGAGCGTGATTGGAGCTGAAAAATCACTCGCGTCAAAGCGATCAATTGAAATTTGATTCGTATCGGTAAGTCTTTTGAATTCTGTGATAAGCGCGAGCCACGGCTTTTCGGCGTCGCGCACAGCGCGTACGCCCGTAACTAAGGCGTTAAATTCTTTAACTTTAGAAGCGAGGTTGGTAAAATCACCTTGAGGAAGTTGTGCGACTTCTAGGCCAAGTCTGGACTCTAATATGTGAGCCTGATTATTTAAAAATGAAAGAGATGTGCCAAAAATGACAATAAAAGATAATACGGCACCGAATGCTACATTCCGCCATGTATGTATGATATTTATAATATTTTCTTCATAAAAAACATCAAAGAAACTTCCTACGCCGAGTGCAATTGCCGTGTCTTTCTCATAAGCGCCGAGAGCTCGAACCGCAGAGCCCAAAGGCACGTACCAGCTCGGTCCCAAGGCGTATGATGAAATTTTAAACGGCACGGCTTGCATATTAAAACTTCGTTCAAGGATTTCCTTAACCGCCACCTCATATCCGGGCGCTATGATAAACGCCTTCTTCGGAGCCTCTTTAAAACGGCTAAGTGAAAAATTAATAACTTTCTGAGTTTCTATAGTAATTACCTCCTCAAAAACCGATTTCGATATTTCGCGACTTTCTCCCTGAATAGACTGCCACGACCTGAAGTAATCAAAATAAAGTGAATTGTTGCGATAAATTAAGACATCGAGGCCGTCGCTCGAAATTTGAATAAGCAGTACCGCCTCACCTCCCGCACCAAGCGAAATATTCATGAGTCTGGAAAGTGCTAGTGCAGGAAATTCGAAAAGAACCGGAGCAAAGCGCGCCGCAATAAGAACGCTACGGATTGCTTCTATTTTTTCTTTTTCGGCAAATGCTCCAAGCGCATCAATATGATCATCTGCTTCTTGAAGAATTTGGGAGCTCATGTAAGCATTTTCTGCGTTTACAGGAGAGAGCATCTGTAAGTTTAGCTTAATAGACTCTTGCATTTTTTCTTGATCAACATTTGGCACCGAGAAACTTTGCGTGTAAACAAGATCGGCGGGAAGCGCCACAATCACGCGAACTGATTCTTTTACTTTTCCAGGAACAATAAGGTTGTGAAGAGTGCGGAGCGCTTCGCTAAACTGGTCCACATCCATAATCCGACCAACCTTTACCACGCCAGGGAGAAGACGCACCCCATACGACACAGGTACGCCATTCTGAAGCGCCACGTATTTAATAGCGGAGTCGCTGATCTCTAGCCCTCCCAGAGAGCGCTTAAGCGTAATTATTTTCCAAAAAGTTTTTAAAGTATTAATTATGTTCATCCCGTTAGAGATAGGAAACTTCTAAGTCTCCGTGTAATACAATACAAGGCCTTTGTAATCAGTTTGTTGTTGTTTGGTAGTTTATGCATAAAGAATGAGCTGGGTAATCTCTAACGGGATTCATCGGGGGTTTTAAAACACGGGGACTTCCACAAGAGATTCAAAACGCGTACGTCCAGTTACTTGATCAACAGAAAGAGTTCCGATCATTTTCCTTTGCCTCGCACCAGCAGCACCAACAGAAACAATGCTGTATACGTATATATTTGCCGGCACGTTCACGATGCGGCTCACCGCAATAGTTGCAACGTCTCGATCAACATTAAAAGAGTAATTTTGGGTTGATGCTCCATACTCCTTATCTCTAACAATTCTGATAAGCGCATCATTAACTCCCGTTCGTGCGGCAAGCGCCGCTCGGACAGAAAGACGCTCCGAAAGGCCAGAGCTCGAGAGAAAATAAGCAACGATCGTGCTCGCAATAGTAATTTCCATAATAATTCCACTTACAACAAGAATAAATGGGAGAGCGATTTGTCCAGTACGCATTCTTGCCATTACCTTAATAATAACAGAGCCCGACATAGTATCGGGCTCGGATATTTAAACTTCTTTTGCTTCTTCCTCAAGATTCCTGCGCACCCCACATGATTCTCCATTAAGACAAGTTTCGCATTCTCTTTTATGATTTTCCAAAAGACATCTCAAGTTTTCTTTTGAAGGCTTAGTCATGAAACTCTCTCTTTAAAGACTGTGTTTAGAGTAAGCGTGGGATCTGAACGTGACAAGCCCCCACGATAATTTGTGGGGGCTTGGGTTGATGTTGCGCGGCCTTGGCCGCGGTGAGGCAGGTCAGACCTGGATGCGGCTCGGCGACAAGTCGCCGCCGGTGCCGTAGGTCAGTCGCCGTTCTCGGGGGATCTTGGCACGCTTGCCGTTGTCCGCCGAGGTCTGGTCGCGCACGCCGTCGCCCGTGTCGAAGTAGGTCGCTTCATCCTCGGTGGTGGTACATCGAAAGACCGAGGAGGGAGGTACCGCGTGGGCGATCGTGTTGCGCGTGAGGTACTCGCTCGAGGCGACGGAGCCGGCGAAGTCGTTCTTCGCATAAAAGCCGGTCTCCAACCGAGGGGTGCGAATCGTCTGCGGCAGTGCTGCAGGCGAATCGCGTCCCAGGCCCGAGGTGAAGGTGAAGTCGCCGGCGAAGTTCGTCGCCGAGGCGAAGAGCGGGCTCGCACGGAGGATCCGAGCGCTGCCGGCCGACTTGCGGATCTCGGCGCCGACGTTGGCGCTCGAAACCGTGACCGTGATGCTCGACGTGGTCGCGCTGGTCGTGCCATCGGTAGTGATCGCGGGACTCTCGTTCCTCGGGGGTGGTGTCGCATTTGCGGCGACAACGACCGAGAGTCCGAGAATCGCAGCGACCGCAAGGCCTCTGCAGCTTCTCACTGGCTGTCTCCTTCTTCTGAGGTCTGTGCTTCGTGAGCTACGCGGATGTAAAGGTACGATGCTACACTTGCCCGATAAGTGTAGCATACATCCTAAAAAAGTCAAGCCCCTACATGTTTCGCAGGGGCTTGGATGATGATTGAAAACTTCTCCTCGATCTAGCGGAAGCGGTACGTCATGCCGATCGACATGCGGTGATCGACAGTCGGCACGCGGACATGATCGACAAAGAGCGCCTCCGGGACGTTTTGCGTTCTGAAATCAGCTCTCGCCATAGTCACGCCATACTCAACGAAAGTCGAGAATCGCCGACCGAGTGGTAAGGTCGTACCGACTGCTCCGGTTATACCGAGGTTTGTACTCGAAGTCCTGTGTGAACCAGGATTGAACTCGAGCACCGAATGCCGAAGAGTGGGACCCACGCCTCCGTACATCCGAACGCCGAAGGGGCGCATCTCGACGATCGCAAGCGCCGAAACGCTTGCGACCTGAAGCTTGGTACTCGGACTCGAATGCTCGCAGTCCTTGCCATGGAAGATATTCATGATGCAGTTCATGCCGTCGAGGGAGAAAAAACCAGGATCGCTCCCAGGAACTCCCTTCGAATAATCGGCACGGAACTCGGCACGGAAGCCGCCCATATGATAGGCGACCTTTACTCCCGTCGCGGCGCCAGCCGAGAACTCGACCGAGTGGCCACCGATGCGAGCGCTCTCTCCGAAGTAGTGCTCGAAACCGGAACTCACGCTCTTCACGCCCCCGCCGTAAATCGAAACGGAGAGCTGCGCCTCGGCCGAAGTGATCGGCGCGAAGATGAACGCGAGAAAAAGAAGAACAAAAGAGATCTTCCGCATAACAGCTCCCTTGAGAAGTGGTTGGTTGTTAAGCCTCCTGTTAAAAATTGTAGCACATCCGGCGGAAATGTCAATATTAGGCCATTTTTACTCTAATTTAGCAAGTTTGAAAAATAAATACTTTTTCTCCTCTTAAAACAGGGGGATAACCTAAAATAGCCTTACTTGACTTTTTTATAATTTATCTTTATAATCATAAAAGCACAATTAAGACTCTCGCCCGCAACCCTTCCCCGTCAGGAGGAAAAATGAGATATTTCTACGCGCTTCTCTTCGCGCTCCTTTTCTTGATCGCAAGAAGGGCCGAAGGGCAGGTGGAAGGCGGCGACGATCATCGCTACCGTTGGACTACGCTCAACAAGGTTCTCTTCGTTGGGTCAATCGCTGTGACCGCCATGGACTGCTCAGAGACCCTCCACATCGCTCGGCATCCGGAGTTCAACGAGACGAACCCTCTCCTCGGCCGCCACCCTTCAGTCGACGAGGTGAACACCTTCTGCTTGATCGCGATGATCAGTAACCTCGCTATAAGCGCCACGCTCCCTTCGAAGTTTCGGAACTACTTTCTCGTCGGCGTCTCTGCAGTTGAGTCGTTCGAAGTCGTTAAGAATTATCACATAGGCCTACGCTTCAATTTGCCCTAGGCCAGCAACAAAAAAGCGCCCCGATCTTATGGGGCGCTTGTTTTTTGTGAATTGTAATTAAAAAATTAATTCTCCGGCACGAAATAAGAAAGATTTACAAACATCATGATTTTCCCTTGGAGCACTCCTCCGTTTTCTATTGCTCCGTTAAAAGGCTCGAGCGCAATTCCAATCGTCATTCCAGACTTTGTTGCTTTCATTGCAACGCCAGACTTGGAAGAAGAAGTAAGCCGATCACCAACTTTTATAGGGCCATTCTCCAAAGAAACTTTTACAGGTGTGCGACCAGCGAGCGCAACCGGCTCTGCGTTTTTTGCATCCATACTTCCTTTAATATCTTGACCGTAAACTGGAGTAAAATCACCGATGGTCTTAGGATCAATCGAGGAAACGACGCCTAATACATTTGACTGATACGCTCGTGACGATTTTGAAAGTTTCGAAACCAAAAGGTTTTTATCACTTCGATAAGGCAAGGTTCCTTCTGATGTAAAAGCGAAAAGATCATTTGAGGGAATCACAACATCTCCCGGTTCGATTCCTGCATTTGTTTCGTAGTACTCGGCTACGTCCGCGGAAGGTGCGGAAGTGCAGTCAACAATGTTAACGTTATCAGTCGCCGCTGCAGCTCCAGAGTGACAGATTGCTCGGTTTGTCCCCGTGCCACCAATGTCAGCAATCATAGAAGCGTTTGAAACGCCCCAACCGAACTGAACTCCTCCATTAACACTTAGATTAGCTGTTGGAGCATTCATTCCTATACCAACATTGCCTGACGCGTCAATATTTAGCCGATCTGTAGCAACTCCTGATTTAATAATACGGAGCCAGCCCGCGCTACTAACTCCCAGCTCATAGATACTGCTCCCCAACGTACTTTCAAGTACCAAGCTTGGTATGCTACCCGTAATTCTAAGAACGGGACTAAAGCCTGCTGGGCTCGTTGGGTTTGTTGTACCAATGCCCAAGTTCCCAGAAGTATTCCAAATTCCTGATCCTGGGAAATTTGTGTTCGCACTAAATGTTTGGCCACCGCTCCATGTATTTGCGTTTGCGGTACTTAAAGAAGTTGTCTGTGTTGTGCCGTCGGGAAATTTGAATCCGCCCGAGGTTGATTCGACAGTTCCCACAACTGTTAATTTTTGACTAGGTGATACGGTCCCAATTCCGACATTGCCCCCATTGAAATATGAGGATTGGGTGTTACCCGCACTAATATATACTCTTGGACTTGCCTCACGAGGATTACCGGTCCAAAGGCGTAAGGCACCGGTATTTGTATTCGTATCGCTTTGCTGCAATATTTCAGCGATAGCATTGTTATGGCTGGAACCCACCACCCGAAAAGCGGTCGTACCGTCTCCAAGGCCTTTCACCTCAAGTGGAACACCCGATGGGGAAATCCCTCCAATACTGACACCACCGTTGTTGCCTATGGATAATCTAACTGCATTATTGGTTTTAAAATCAATATAATTGCTACTGCCACTCCCCTGAATCCCAGTCGTTCCACCGCCCCAAAGAACACCGTAAGTGTCATCAAATAAAGCATAGCCATTTGTCACACGCACATCTCCTGTAAAGGTTTGCTGGCCGCTCCAAGTATTATTTGCCGATAAATCGAGCGAAAGAATACCGGTTGTGGTAATTGGGCCGCCGGTTAGTCCTAATCCGGAGCTAACAGAGGTAACAGTGCCACTGCCTCCCGCAGGCCAGGAAGATTGACAGTTTCCCGCAATACAAAGCCTAGTTGCATTTGCATCACCCGAGACATCAAGTTTATAAGAAGAGGGGGTAACACCAACACCAACGCTTCCATAGACAATAAGATTATTATTGTTATTTGTAGACTGACCAACATATACCGGAAATGTTGGTGAATTGTACTGAAGATAAAGCGCATCAAGGCCATTTGCGCCTGCTTGTTTGCCATCTATATGACGAGTACGTAAAGCACCGTTAGCGTTATACCCAACCCATGCATCTCCGGTAAATGCGGCAGTGCCATTCACCTCAAGCTTATTTGTCGGACCTGTAGTACCAATCCCGACGTTACCGGAACCATTAATAGTCATCTTCGGAGTAAAGGCGCCTCCACCGCTAAAGTTATCAGAGGTCCCAAAAATGAGACTGTGATTTTGAGATTCGTTCCCATAAACTATTCTCATATTGGCATCACTGCCGTAAGCAAGATACCCCCAGTTAGTGCCATCGACACCTGTTCCGCCATAAACAATAATTCGAGCTTGTGTATAGGGGCTTGTGTCTGCAGGGGCGCTGTTGCGGATAAGCCCCAGAGCACCGGTAGTGGCGGTCTGGGCGCCACCCACAGGACCGACGTCAAGCTTCACAAGTGGAGCACTCGTACCGATACCAGTATTACCTTCAACAATCAAACCATTCGTTGGCGGCGCTACGTTATAAGAAGCGCTTCCAATGCCTGTTCCACCAAGCACAAAAAGACGTGGCACGGCAGCAGCGGCGGTATATCCCAACGAAACTGTTCCTGTAAGCCATTGATTGGAATCGTAAATATAAGCTCCAATAGTTCCAGCGCCCCCTTTTAAAAGAAGGCCGCTTCCATTCGCGTCAACAAATCCACTCCCGCCACCATCAGTTACTTTTATCTGACCGCCTGTTACCTCTAATCGTGCACCAGGACTACCCGCAACAGCTCCCACTAAAAGATTATTCGCAACTCGTACGTCTTGATCGCCATCGCCCACGCTAAACGTAAGACCCGTAGGGTTTCCAGTTCCGTCATAACCCGTATAAAATCTGTGGCCACCGTAACCATTATATGCATCATATTTAATACCCGTGTGGTATTGAATTCGAAGATCTGGATAGGGCGAGGTCCAAGGACCGGCTTCTTGGTAGATAGAATAATATTGCGCTCCGTTTCCACTGTCTCCTCCTACACCCACAAAATTGTATCGAACACCGAGCGCTCCACCGTTAAACGTCTGCTGACCGCTCCAGACATTACTCGCAGAGAGATCAAGCGAGAGAATTCCGGATGTAGTAATTGGGCCGCCGGTTAATCCCAATCCAGAGCCAACAGAAGTAACAGTGCCACTGCCTCCCGCAGGCCAGGAAGATTGACAGTTTCCCGCAATACAAAGTCTAGTTGCGTTTGCGTCGCCCGAAACATCAAGTTTATAAGAAGGGGGGGTAACACCAACACCAACGCTTCCATAGACAATAAGATTATTATTGTTATTTGTAGACTGACCAACATATACCGGAAATGTTGGTGAATTGTACTGAAGATAAAGCGCATCAAGG
>Ga0209515_10001339_pt1 | contig 41703 bp, 36 predicted proteins | sample Subgroupgradi54m_FD_187454 | JGI IMG/M metagenome (GOLD analysis project Ga0209515, IMG submission 187454) | Subsurface groundwater microbial communities from S. Glens Falls, New York, USA - GMW60B uncontaminated upgradient, 5.4 m (SPAdes)... ... | reverse complement strand
GCGGCCTGCGGGCTGGTACTCTGGGTGGTTATGGGAAAAGGAGACAGGCAGTTGGGGCTTGAGGAGCGGGACAGGAGAGCGGAGATGAGGGCGTTGGGGCATACGATGGGGGAGATTGCCGAGGCGTTGGGGCGCTCGAAGGCGACCGTATCGAGGGAGCTGAAACGCAACTCCACCCCTGCCTACAGGGTGTATCTGCCGCACAGGGCGCACGAGAGGGCCGTGCAGAGGAAGCGCGAGGCGGGAGAAAGACCTCGGCTGAAGAACGACGAGGTCGTCTCGTACGTGATGGCAAAGCTCGCGGAGGACTGGTCTCCGGAGTTGATCGCGGGCAGGATCGGCCACGAGCGTCCCTCGGAGAGCATCAGTCACGAGGCCATCTACCATCCGAAGACGGAGGGGCGGCGGGATCTTGAGAAGCCGTCTGGCCCGTGCACACCGAAAGCGCAAGCCCAAGGGGATTGGCAGGAAGGAGCGCAAGACGACGAGACCCGCTCGCGTCCCGTAGAGACCCACGGGCTTACGCCCGTGGCACTTGCGGAACGACGCCAACATTCAGAATCTTCCCAGCATCGGAGGCTTTCACCCCCGGACTTACGCCCGGGGTCCTCAGCCGGGGATTTGATAGGTGGCGGATTTTATCGGAATACGCAGCTTTCTTGCCCTGCTTCGTAATCTGCCAATTACAGTCGAACAGGAGACTCCTGATCGGATGCTTACGGAAATCGTTTCACTGGCGCGGACACATCATTTTTCAACCTATGACGCATCCTATCTCGATCTCGCCATGAAGCTGGGACTGCCGATTGCCACACAGGACGCCCACTTGGCCAAAGCCGCAAAGACTTGCCGGGTCCCCGCCTTCGATCCGGCCTCCACCCAATCATAACCGCTACGCCGGGACGAAGTAGACGTCGGTCGGCTTGAACTTAGAGAGGCGGCGGAATTTTGCCCGAACCTTCATCCCGACCCAATCCAGTGAGGGCTTCAGTGGATCGACGCCAAGCAGCCGTGAGAGAAACAGGGTATCGACGCCAGGCCACTCCACCAGGATCAGCACAAAGGGGGTCTCCTTCAGGAACTCCTCGCTCCCGAAGTAACAGACTGTGAAGGTGTGGACCGCGCCGCCCTGGGGGAGCTCGAACCAGTCGCACTCGCTGCCGCAATCCATACAGTGCAGCTTAGGCGTAGCGTATTTGTATCCACACTTCGTGCAGACGGTCCCCAGCAGCTTGCCGTTGGCCAGGCCGGCAAAGAATGGAGAGTCCTGCCCGTAGCTGTGGATGTAATCGATCCGGTAGGGCTGCTTGAGGATGATGGGCGCCATGGCTTTGAGCTGGGCCAGGTCCTTAGGGAACGGGACATTGAACAAAATCGTCCCCTCGTCGGTCTCTGGCAAAGCGACAGGCTCTTCATCGGGTAGCTTCCGATTCAGTCTCCCACGTTTGGCACTCGCCATCGCGTGCTCCCTCCCTCTACCCCCCACCCGTTCCCTCCCCCTCCGAGGGGGGAGGGTTGGGGAGGGGGTGAGGATTCCTTTTCGTTTGCCTTGGTGCGGCAGTCCCGCATGGGTGTTCCTCCCATGCAGTGGCCAGGGATCAGACCTTCTCCATGATGCTCACGGTGACGTACGTCCCGGTGCCGGCGTGGCTGTGGATGGCCCCACGTCTGGCACCCTTGACCTGAAGCCGGTCGTTACCAAAATGCTTTTTGATGCTTCCCTGCAGTTGCCACAAGGCGAAGACCGCCTGCATCAGACCGGTGGCCCCGACGGGATGACCACAGGCGATCAGGCCCCCAGAGGGGTTGACGGGAAGCGTCCCGGGCTTCTTGAGGGTAAGGCCGTAGTCGAGGTTAGGTAGAAAGGGATTCCCTTCCTCCGCCCATCGGCCACCCTCCCCGTACTTGCAGAGGCCCATATCCTCGTAGGTCTGGATCTCGGAGGAGGTATAGGCGTCGTGCAGCTCGATGAAATCCAGCGCCTCAATCGGATTGGTGATCCCGGCCATCTCGTAGGCCAGCTTAGAGGCCATCCGGCCTGCCCGAAATGAGTGAATGCCCGGGTACTTGAGACCACGGTAGTCGCTGGCCCGCTCATGCTGGAGCAGCAACACCTTGCGGTGAGGCCGGTCGGCCATCCGCATCGCGTCAGTCCCGCGACCGATACCAACGATCTTGGCCGGCTTGATCCGCTTGCCGCTCGCCTTCTCCAGCTTGTTCACACCCTCCTCGCTGGCGAGGATCGTGGCTGCCGCCCCGTCGGACATGACGCAGATATCCAGGCGCGTCAGCGGCCAGGCCACCATCGGCGCGCGACGCACATCTTCGATCGTGAGGAGCCTTCGCTTCTGGGCATAGGGATTGTGAAAGGCGTTGTTGTGATTCTTCACGGAGATGTGGGCCATCTGCTCGACGGTCGTGCCGAACTCCTGCATGTGTCGGACCACCATCATCGCGTAGTAGCCGCTGTAGAAACCGCCCACCGGGTAGTCGAAGCTCACGTCGGAGGCCAGGGCGATGAATTCATTACCCTTCCAGGTATTGACATGCGACATCGTCTCGAAGCCGTAGGCTACGCACACATCCATGAGGCCCGAGGCCACCGACTTCCAGGCCTCTTGAAAACAGAGGCCGCCGGTGGCGCCACCACCTTCGACCCGGTGGCTCGGCTTAGGACAGAGCCCCAGGTAGTCCTGCACCATGATGCCCGACATCAACTGCCGCTGAAAATGGTCAGAGAAGTACGATGCGACCGAGCCATCGACGATCTCAACAAACCGGGGGTGCTCAAGCCCGAGGTCCTTGAGGGCATAGTCGTACGCCTCCTTCACCATCGGTTGGAAGGTGACGTCCGGCCTGGCCTTAGTGAATTTGCTCACCCCTCCCGAGACCATGTACACCGGCCGCATAGAGGCGCCCTCCTTTTGATGGCGGGACTCAAACCCAGCCTGATTTACGCGGCTGGAATTCATCCCTCAAGACCCGAGATATACCTCATGTAGAATCGAGAGCCTACTTTGTAACTACTTGTATATTCAGCGTCTATTTCTGATGCTCTGTTTTACGCGCTCGATCGCTTCGATCGTTGTCGTGCCGGGCGTGAAGATGGCGGTGAGCCCGGCTGCTTTCAGTTTCGGGATGTCATCGGCGGGGATTGTGCCGCCACCAAAGACGAGGATGTCATCGACCCCACGCTCCTTGAGCAGCTCCATGACCCTTGGGAACAGGTACATATGAGCCCCGGACAGACAGGACATGCCGATGGCGTCCACGTCTTCCTGGATAGCCGCGTTTACGATCATCTCCGGCGTCTGCCGGAGCCCGGTGTAGATCACCTCCATCCCGGCGTCGCGGAAGGCTCTGGCGATGACCTTGGCACCCCGATCGTGCCCATCAAGGCCCGGCTTGGCGATTAACACGCGGATCTTTCGCTCCTCTGACATCCGCACGCTCCTGTAACGGCTTCGACCGCCTCAATCGGGCAGGGCAAGCCCTGCCCCTACACTGAAATCTTCACGCTGGCTAAATGATCGACGACTCCTTGTATTCGCCCCAGACCTCGCGAAAGACATCCATGATTTCTCCCAAGGTCGCGTAGGCCCGAACCGCGTTAAGAATCCTCGGCATCAACAAATCCTTTCCCCACGAGTCGTTCCCGGCGGCAGCCTGGCGAAGTGCCTCGAGCGACCGTATCACCGCATCCTTGTCGCGCGCGCGGCGAAGCGCGTGTAGGCGTTCGATCTGCCGCGCCTCGGCCTCACGGTCAATGGTGAGAATCGGGATCGGTACCTCTTCGTCTGCTGTGAATCGATTTACGCCAACGATGATCTTCTCGCCCCGTTCGATGGCCCGCTGATACGCGTAGGCGGCATCGGCGATCTCGCGCTGGGGGAAGCCCTTCTCGATCGCCCGGATCATCCCGCCCAGATCCTCGATCCGCCGAAAGTACTCCCAGACTCCCTCCTCCATCTGATTCGTCAACGTCTCGACGTAGTAGGAGCCGGCCACTGGATCGACCGTGTTAGTGACGCCGCTCTCATGCGCGATGATCTGCTGCGTCCGCAGCGCGATGGTGGCGGCTTCTTCCGTAGGGAGCGCCAACGCCTCGTCCATGGCGTTGGTGTGCAGCGATTGCGTCCCACCCAGAACAGCCGCCAGCGCCTGGATCGCGACCCTGACGATGTTATTGCGCGGCTGCTGGGCGGTGAGGGTGCAACCAGCCGTCTGGGCATGCGTCCGCAGCAACCAGGAACGAGGATCTTTCGCGCCGAACCGCTCCCGCATGATCCGAGCCCATAGCCTTCTCGCCGCCCGGAATTTGGCCACTTCTTCGAACAGGTCGTTGTGGCAATCGAAGAAAAAGGAGAGACGCGGGGCAAACGCGTCGACCTCAAGACCCGCCTTGATGCTCTCCTCCACGTAGACCATTCCGTCAGCTAGCGTAAAGGCGAGCTCCTGCAATGCGGTTGCCCCCGCCTCCCGGATATGGTACCCGCTGATGCTGACGGTATTCCAACGCGGCAGGTGCTGCGCACCGAACAGGATGGTGTCGGTCACCAGCCGGACCGAAGGTTCGATCGGATAGATATACTCTTTCTGCGCGATGTACTCCTTCAGGATATCGTTCTGGAGCGTCCCGCCAATCTCATGGTACGGGACGCCCTGCTTCTCGCAGACGGCGATATACATCGCCCATAAGACTGAGGCGGGAGAGGTAATCGTCATGGAGGTCGTGACCTCGCCGAGCGGAATCCCCTCGAACAGCGTCTCCATGTCGGCTAGCGAATCGATGGCAACGCCGCACTTGCCCACCTCACCGGCTGAAGAGGGGTGGTCCGAATCGTACCCCATCAAGGTCGGTAGATCGAAGGCGGTGGATAGCCCCATCTGTCCCTGCTCGAGCAGATACTTGAACCGTCGGTTGGTTTCGTCGGCGGTACCGTACCCGGCGAACATCCGCATGGTCCAGAGCTTGCCGCGGTACATCGTCGGCTGAACCCCGCGGGTGTAGGGGTATTCGCCGGGAAATCCAAGCTCCTTCACGTAATCCCACTCGGGCAGGTCGACCGGGGTGTAGAGGCGCTCGACCGGGGTCATCGAGGCGGTGGTAAAGCGCTCTGCCCGTTCAGGGGTCTGAGCGAGGGTGGGCTTCAGCGTCTCGGCCTCCCACCGCGCCTTCTCTTCCTCGATCCGCTTTAAATCCCTCTTCTCAGACATTTCCGCCGCACCTTCTTACCGAATCTCTCGCACCCCGCACCTCATATATCTACACTTTGCGCCATCAGTTCCGCCACGTCAAGCGGTCTGGTCTGCCCTATCGCATCCTTGACCTTCAGCGCGTCCTCGAACATGATCAGGCAAAAAGGACAGGCGCTCGCCAGCACCTGCGGCTGAAGGGCCAGCGCCTCTTCGGTCCGCTCCCAGCTCACGCGCCTACCGATCTTCTCCTCAAACCACATCAACCCACCCCCCGCACCGCAGCAGAAGCCGCCCTCGCGACATCGGCCCATCTCCTTGACCGTGAGACCAGGGATCGCACCAAGAAGTTGCCTGGGTGGATCGTAGATACCGTTATGTCGTCCGAGATAGCAGGGGTCGTGAAACGATGCCACGCCATCGATCGGCTTCTCTGGCCGCAGGCGCCCCTCCTTCACCAGGTCGGCCAACATCTGCGTGTGATGGACGACCTCGTAGCTGCCTCCCAGCTTGGGGTATTCATTCTTAAGCGTATTGAAACCGTGCGGGCAGGTTGTGACGATCTTCTTGATGCCGTACCCGTTCAAGATGGCGATGTTCTCTTTGGCCAGCGTCTGGAACAGGTACTCGTTTCCGATTCGGCGGGCCGGGTCACCCGTGCATCGCTCCTCTTCCCCCAGGATCGCGAAATCGACCCCAGCGCGTTGCAGGAGCTTGGCGAAGGCCGCCGCCACCTGCTGGTTCCGCTCATCAAAGGCCGCGGTGCAGCCGACCCAGTACAGTATTTCCGGTCGACCGTTCTCGGCCACGGTCTTCACGCCAAGCCCCCTCGCCCAGTCGGTCCTGGAGGCGCTAGCCCCACGGAACGGATGGCCCCGCTCTTCCAGGCTCCGCAAGGCCTGCTGCATCGTTTCCGGAAAGTCGGCCTCCTCCATCACCAAATGGCGACGCATCTCGATGATCTTTGGGATCGGCTCGATGAAGATCGGGCACTCCTGATGACAGGCGCCACAGGTGGTGCACGCCCACAGGACGTCGTGGGAGATCACCTCGCCGACCATCTTTCTTGACTCCTCTCCGTCGGCAACCAGGCGCATGTGATCTCGCAGATCGATGATGACGCCTTTAGGGGTCAGCGGCTTACCGGTGGTCCAGGCCGGGCAGGCCTGCTGACAGCGGCCACACTCGGTGCAGGCCTCGAGATCGAGGTGATCTTTCCAGGTCAACTGGTTGATCGCTCCGGCGCCAAACCGTTCCGCTCGATCCAGGTCGATCGGTCGCAGTACCCCGGAGCCTTCCCGGCTCTTCAGCAAGATGTTGGCGGCAGCAGACGTGACGTGCATGCCTACCCCATAGGGCAGATAGGCGATAAAGGTGAAGGCCATGGTGGCATGGAACCACCAGAGGACCCGATGGAGGATGACCTGCTGGGCCTGCTCAGTCCCGCGAAACAGGGCGGATGCCAGCCAGCCGCCGGGCGACCAGCGGCCCCATGGATCGGCCGTGGCCGCGATCCGAAGTCCCTCAATCAGAAATCCGGTCACCAGGATGATGAGGAGCAGGGTCAGCAGAACGTTGTAGCTCTTGGCCATACGAGGCAGCAGGAGCCGTTCGGGTCTTAGGATATAGCGCCTGGCGAGCGCAATCAGCATGCCGGCAATGGCCGCCAGCCCGAACAGATCGACGGTCAGCGACATGAAGTAGAGGTAGAAGCTACCGCGCAGGGTCGGGATGCCGAGATAGTCCTGGAGGGCCACGAGGCAGGTGGCGATAAAGAGGATGGCAAACCCCCAGGAGATCGAGCGGTGGAGCAGACCTGAGAGCGTGTCCTTGGCGATCCGCCGCTGCCACACGGCATCCTCGACAACGCCTTTGAACCGGTCCCACAGGCTGCCCAAGGCTGCAGCCGGCTCTCCCGCGAGTATCATACGGGTATGCCGATAGATGCCGTAGACCCAGACGACCAGGAAGGGAAAGAACAGCAGGTACAGGAACAGGTGCCCCGGGATGTTCCAGTAGATCTCGCGCATGGAGGTCATGGCAGAACTGCCGTGCGATATGCGAGGTGCGCGGTGTGCGGTGCAAACTGGGAGTCCACCGAGAGTCCCATCATCTGCTTCGCACCTCGCACGGTGTTATACCTGTGCTACTAAGGAGTTCATTGGTAAGGTGACACCCTGTCATTCCCGCGAAAGCGGGAATCCAGGCCGAAATAAACTGGATTCCGGGTCAAGCCCGGAATGACAAAAAAGCTGCTATACGTTTTCTGACTTATGAACTCCTTAGTAACTCCTTACAGCTTTCGATCAGCTTCGTCGCTATGAGTTTCCAGTCGCCGACGATGCCGAGCTGGGCCACCTTAAAGATCGGCGCTTCAGGATCAGTGTTCACCGCCACAATATGCTTCGAACCAGATATTCCGGCAACGTGCTGGGTCGCGCCGGAGATCCCGAAGGCAAGATACAGCTCCGGACTGACGTTCCTGCCGGTCTGGCCAATCTGCCAGGATGGCGGGACCCATCCGGCATCGGTCGCGGCCCGCGAGGCGCCAACTGCGCCCCTCAGGACCTTTGCCAGTTCCTCAAGGACTCTGAACCCTTCCGGCCCGTGTACTCCCCTCCCACCGCTCACTACGATCTTGGCATCCCCCAGATTGATGCCGGTCGCCTCTTCCTGGACCTTCTCGATGAGACGGGTTTTGAGCTGCGAGACCTCCAAGGCGACATCGACCCGGATCTCCTCGCCGGTCTGGCCCTCCTCCTGCGTGGCCGGCTCCAGTGTCCGGAGCTTGGCCGTTGCCACGACCGGGTTCATGCGAGGCTGCACGACCGCCATCGCCTTCCCCCCGTAGGTCTGACGCGTAAACTGCAGCCGGCCGGATGCCTGGTCCAGGTCGAAGTCGATGAACTCCGCAACAAAGGTGGCCTGGAGCCGATAGGCCAGGCGCGGGCCCAGCTCGCGCCCCATCACATCGCCAGGCAGCAGCACCACGGTCGGCTGAGCGCGCTCGCAGATCTGATGCAGGGCGATAACATACGCATCACCTTGATACCCTTCGAGCAAGGGATGCTCGGTCCGATAGACCTGATCGGCGCCATGCGCGAACAGCAATGGAACATATGAACCGACCTCTGCTCCCAAGATGGCTGCAGCCACCGGCTCGGCCAGCTTCTCTTTTAGCCTTCTCGCGCCTGCTAACAGCTCAAGCGCATCTCGCGTGAGCCTGCCGTCTTTCGTCGTAGCCAATACCAATGTGCCGGGCATCCATCTCCTCTCATCAAATGAGCTTGAGCTCGCGCAGCCTGGCTGCCAGTTTCGCGGCTTTTTCCTCCGGCGTATTCCCATCGATCATCTCGCACCTGGACTCCTTGACCGGGATATAGACATCGGTAATCGCAACCCTGGCTGCGCCGGCGCCGATTCTCTCCAGGTCAAGCCCGAGATCCGCCGCCTTCCAAACGGGGATCATCTTCTTGGCGGCAGCCATAATATCCCTCAGTTTGGCGTAGCGGGCGGCGTTCGTCTCGTCAGAGCTGATGGCAGCAAGGAGCGGGGTCTTTGCTTCGATCAGCTCGTACCCATCCTCCACCACTCGACGGACAACAACCTGTCCATCCCTCACCTCGATCCGGGTAACATATCCGACGTACCCGATATCGAGCTCCTCGGCCAGGAAGCCCGGGACAGCCCGATCGGCCCAATCCCCCGACTCGCAGCCGGTCAGGATCAGGTCACATGCGCCTGCCTTCTGGATCGCCTTCGCCAGCGCATAGGCAATCCCTTGCTGATCAGAGCCCGCGAGAAGCGGCTCATTGACCAGGATCGCCTCGTCGGCGCCAATCGACAGGGCGCTTTTCAGCGCTGCGATCGTCGTTGCTCCTCCGACGCTGATGGCCGTCACCTTGGCGCCATGCTTCTCCTTAAGCTGGACAGCCACCTCAAGGGCATTGGCGTCGTAAGGGCTGATGACCAGCGGGTTGTTCCCCTGGACCTGCCGCTTGGTCCGGGGATCGATCTTGAACTGACTCATCGGGACCTCAGGATCGATAATCTGCTTGATGCACACAACGATGTTCATACTCTTCCAGTTTCGAGTTTGGAGTTTCGAGTTTCGAGTTTAGTACCGCGTCAATTCAGTAACTGATGCGCAATCACCAACCGCTGAATCTCGGACGTGCCCTCGTAGATCTCGGTGATGCGAGCATCGCGAAACAGCCGCTGGGCCGGGAAATCGTAGAGATACCCGTAGCCGCCGTGAATCTGGAGCGCCTTCGTGGCGGCCCGACTGGCGGTCTCCGACGCGAACAGCTTCGCCATCGCCGATTCCTTGGTATGCCGAAGACCCTTGTCCTTCAGCCAGGCCGCCCGATAGGTGAGCAGCCTCGCCGCCTCGATCTGCACCGCCATATCAGCAATCATCCATTGAATAGCCTGAAACGACGCAATCGGCTTATCGAAGGCGACCCGCTCCTTGGCATACCTGAGCGAGATGTCCAGCGCAGCCTGGGCGATCCCCACCGCCTGCGCCGCGATGCCAATCCGGCCGGCATCAAGAGTAACCATGGCGATCTTAAACCCCTGCCCCACCTCCCCCAACAGGTTGTCCGCAGGCACCCGGCAATGTTCGAAGAGTACTTGACAGCAACTGGTGCCCTTGAGCCCCAACTTTTTCTCCACCTTCGTGATGGTGAAGCCCGGCGTGCCCTTCTCCACCAGGAAGGCACAGACCCCTTTGGCTCGAAGAGGGCGATCGACCGTGGCAAAGACCAGCGCCAGATCAGCCTCCAAGGCATTCGTGATGAAGTTCTTCGTCCCGTTCAGCACAAAGACGTCACCGTCCCTGGCAACAAGGGTTTGCTGGGCCGACGCATCCGATCCGGCGCCAGGCTCGCTCAGCGCGAAGCAGCCGAGGAGCTTGCCGCTGGCGAGCGGGATCAGGTAGCGCTGCTTTTGGGCCTCTGTCCCGAATTTGTACAGGGCATCGGCAATCAGCGAGTTATTGACCGACATGATGACGCTGGTCGAGGCGCAGGCCCGAGCGATCTCCTCCATCGCGATAGCATAGCAGACGTTGTCCGCCCCGGCGCCGCCGTATTCCGTAGGGATCGCCACGCCCATCAGCCCGAGATCCCCCATCTGCTTGACCGTCTTCTGCGGGAAGATCCCCTCTTCATCCACCTGCTTGCTGAGCGGAGCTACTTCCTTGGCCGCGAAGTCTCGCACCATCTCCCGGAACAGGCGTTGCTCCTCGGTCAATCCGAACTTCATACACCTTCCTCGCGATCGTCATTGCGAACGACCGAAGGGAGCGTGGCAATCTCACCGTAGGTGCAGTGAGAGATTGCTTCGTTCCCTTCGCTTCGCTCTTGGTCCTCGCAATACCTCATGAGTCGCTGGCTCACCAATGGGCATGAAAATTCGGATCTCGCACCCCCTCCCCAACCCTCCCCCCTCGGAGGGGGAGGGGACGGGTGGGGGGGACTCTCGAACCAATGACAGCCGAATGGCCCCCTATTTCCCCTTGAAATGCGGTGGACGTTTCTCCAGGAAGGCGTTCACGCCCTCGGTCCTGTCCTCCGTGGCAAAACAGAGCGCGAACAGCTTGCCTTCATAGGCGAGTGCGCACTCCAGCGCCATGTCATACCCATCCTCAATCGCCTCCTTGACTGCCTTGACCGCCAGTGGAGCTTTAATCGCCAGCTTGTCAGCAAGCTTCCTCACCTCGATCATCAGTTGATCGGCGGGCACCACCTTATTCAGCAGACCAAGACCCCAGGCCTCCTGGGCACCAATGATCTCGCCGGTCAGCACGAGCTCTTTCGCGCGCTGTTTGCCGATCAACCGCGCCAGCCGTTGTGTTCCCCCACCGCCCGGGATGATCCCAAGGTTGATCTCAGGCTGGCCGATCCTGGCCGCATCCGAGGCATAGACAATGTCACAGGCCATCATCAGCTCGCAGCCGCCACCCAGCGCATACCCGTTCACGGCCGCGATGACCGGCTTTGGCAGCCGCTCGATCTGCAGGAAGAGCCGCTGGAGGCGCTGGACGAACATCCAGGCATCCGTCGGACTCATCGCCTTGAACTCGGCGATGTCGGCGCCAGCGGCGAACGCCTTGTCCCCTGCGCCCGTGATCACCACCACCCGGACGCTCGGATCGTCACGGACTTGGCACACTGCCTGCTCTAACTCGGAAACCATCGTCAGATTGATCGCGTTCAGCGCCTTTGGGCGGTTCAAGACGATAGTCGCCAAGCTATCCTTAATCCACAGTTCAAGTGTCTGGAAGCCCATGGCCACCTCCGACTGCATTGGAATTCAGTATACAACCGCGATTCTCCGAGCACCTACGCGCGAAGCCTAACGACCAAGCTCACTGGCGGCAATGGAGCGTAGCGGATTTGCCGCCCGGTGCAGTGTCTTGTTAGCCATTTGATTTCATCGCGTTATTGCCCGGATGGCTGCGGCTCGCTTCTGTAGTACCTCTGCTTCCTTTTCCCGACCGGTTTTTCGAAAGAGCGCCGCCATATTCTCAAGGCTCTGAGCCACATCGGGATGATTCGGGCCGAGGGCCTTCTCCCAGATCGCCAGCGAGCGCTTGTAGAGTGGCTCGGCTTGCGCGTACTGGCCATGGGTGGTGTACAGCAACGCGAGGTTGTTCAGGCTCGTGGCCATATCGGGATGCTCCGGGCCGAGGGCCTTCTCCCAGATCGCCAGCGAGCGCTTGTAGAGTGGCTCGGCTTGCGCGTACTGGCCCTGGGTCATGTACAGCAAAGCAAGATTCTTCAGACTTGTGGCCACATCGGGATGCTCGCGCCCAACCGCTTCCTCGGCGACCGCCAAGGCCTTTTTCGCCACTACCACCGCGCGGTCATAGTGTCCTTGCTTGTACAGCGAGCCAACCTCATCATTGAGCGCCTCCCATTCGGTGCCTTGCGCATGGACGGCCGCACCTGCCCCAAATACGAACACGAACAGCAACAATGAGGTTATGATTCTCTTCACGGTCTCTCTCCTTTGTATGGCTAACTATTACGTGAGATGCTTTAGAGGCCGACAAGGGTCGGCGGCCTATCTCCGAAGACGGCTCCACTTCTCAACGACGAATTTATTCGCAATATCCCACACTTACCCCAACCGGTCAAGACTATCCAGCCAACAAACGCTGCCAGCGTCGGCGGCCTATCTCGGCCACCCTATAGGCGATCAGCGGGGCTATTGACCCCCAGTCCACCCCGGTTCAATATGTGGGTGTAGATCATGGTCGTGCTCACAATCTCATGCTCCAGAAGCTCCGCGAGGGTTCCCTGGAAGCAGGACGGCCCTTTGGGACTCATCGTACCCCAAAGGGCCGTAACAAATTTCTCCTGCTGGACGCTGGTCCGGTTCCTGGCCGAGTTCAGGGCGTAGCGCGAGACGGAAGGAGCCAGCGCGGTTGGGAAACTGGGGTGGTGAGCCTCACTAGCCGGATCCCCCTATTGCCATTGGCAATCTTCCTTGAGGGCTATTCCTTTGCTCCGGCTTCCTTAAGGAGTTGCACGACCTCGTCCTCGCTCCTATTAAACGCTATCATCGTAGCCGTTACGCCCTTGTTAGTTTTGGCGTTCACATCCGCGCCCTGCGCGATCAGCGCCTTTACGACCTCGAGATGGCCTTCCTGAGCCGCCCATAGCAAGGCCGTTGCACCATTGTCCTGTCTGGCGTTCACATCCACGCCCTGCGCGAGCAGGGCCTGTACGACCTCGATATGGCCTGCCAGAGACGCTCTCATCAAGGCCGTCCAGCCCTCGTTAGATTTGACGTGCACCCACGCACCATGCGCGATCAGCAGTTGTACGATCTCAAGATGGCCTCTCAGAGATGCTCTCATCAAGGCATTCCAGCCATATTCATCTCTGACGTTCACATTCGCGCTCTGCGCGATCAGCGCCTTCACGACCTCGGGACGGCCTTCCTCAGCCGCTCTCATCAAGGCTGTTTTGCCGTGTTTATCTGTGGCGTTCACATCTTCGCTCATGGTCGCCCCTCCTTCGCACCCTGCGCGAGCAGCACCTATACGACCTCGCGATGGCCTGCCAGGGCCGCTCTCATCAAGACCGTAAAACCCTCGTGATCTTTCGCGCTCACATCCGCGCCCTGCGCGAGTAACGTTGTCACGGTTGCGATGTCCCCCGCATTGAGGGATGGGCCTATTCCTTACCACATTCTGAGGTCATGTCAAGAGGTGTGCAAAAAGAAGTAGTCGGGAGCACTTGCAGGAGGCGGTGAGGCTGCTCGAAAGGGGCTCGGAGGAAGCTGGTGGCTACAATACGGCTACAGAAGCCTTGCGGGCTAGAATTGGAGTGGGCTAACCTCTTGAAACCAGTGGTGGCCCCAACGGGGATCGAACCCGTGTTTCAGCCTTGAGAGGGCCGCGTCCTGGGCCACTAGACGATGGGGCCATGCGATCAGAAAAGGATCAAAACCGCGCCTACTATATCGGAACATGGAATCGCCGCGCAACCAAAATCCACAGGACTACGCGATGGCGCGAGGATGCTGGAAGTACGTCACCGGCTGGGGGGAGACGGAAGGACAGCGTTATCGCTCGGCCTTGGCGAAGAAGCGTTGGTCGTTGGCAGCGCCAGGGCTGAAGGCAGCAGCTCTTCCTGCCCTCGGATAAAATATTCCTCGACGGCCTCGGGGTCAGTCGCCGAGGTCGGCAGTCCTGTCCTTCGATTCACCAAAGCTCGGGAGACCCCGTCAGGCGGGAGGAAGGCCTCAACAGGGCTGTCGCCAAGGCTCTGCTTCATGAAATCGACCCAGATAGGCGCCGCAATCTTTCCAGCCGTCTCGTGAGAGCCGATCGAGCGACGTTGATCGTAACCCAGCCAGACCCCAGCCACGACGCTCGGAGTATACCCGAGGAACCAGAGATCTTCTGCGGCCTGAGTGGTCCCGGTCTTCGCGGCGACGGGGCGCCCGAGACGCTTGGCGGCCTTACCGGTTCCTCGTTCGACGACACCCTCAAGGACTGAGGTCAGGACAAAAGCGATCTCCTCGCGCAAGACCTGTTGCGGCTGGGGAAACTGCTCTTCGAGCACGATCTCGCCAGGACCCACCACGCGGCGGATGGCGAAGGGCGGCGACAGGGTCCCCCGATTGGCGAATGCCTGATAGGCCGACGTCAGTTCTAAGAGGCCCACCTCCGAGACGCCTAAGGCCATGGCGTACTCCCGTCTTAGCTCCGAGGTAATCCCAAGCCGGTGGGCGAGATCGATCACCGGATCGACCCCGATCGCGGCGATCAAGCGGACCGTCGGGACGTTGATCGACTCCTCGAGTGCTCGACGAAGCGTCACCGGACCGCGATACTGGCGGTCCACATTTTCCGGGGCCCACGTCTCGTCTCGCCTCCCCGTACCGATCTCAAAGCTGATCGGGGCATCGTCGAGAATGGTTCTGGGGGTCAGCCCTCGCTCAAACGCTGCCGCATAGACGAACGGCTTGAAGGCAGAACCGGGTTGCCGTCGTGCCTGCACTGCCCGATTGAACTGACTCCGGCCGTAGTTTAAGCCGCCTACCAGCGCCTTAATCTCGCCGGTCCTGGCGTCGAGGGCGACCAGCGCCCCCTCCGGGGCCGCGCCTCCACTCTCCTTTTGTCCGTCCTTGCGCTTGACGATCTCCGCAATGCCACGGCTGATCGCCTTGACTGCTGCCCGCTGCATGCCGGCATTCAAGGTGGTGTAGATTTTCAGCCCCCCCTGCCGGACGAGGATCGGGCCAAAGCGCATATCAAGCTGCTGTCGGACATAATCGACGAACCAGGGCGCTATTCCCTTCGATCGAAACATCGAATTGACCGAGACAGGCGTGAGGTTAGCCCGGCGGGCCTGGGCCTGTTTAAGCGCACCCGTTGCCACCATCCGGTTTAATACGTACTGCCGACGCGCCTTGGCGCGCTTGACATCGATCAGCGGTGAGTACCTTCCGGGTGCGCGGGGGAGTCCAGCGAGAAGCGCGGCTTCAGGAAGGCTAAGCTCAGTGACGCTCTTGCTGAAATAGGTCCTGGCGGCGGCTTCGACCCCATAGGCCCCATGGCCGAAGTAGATGCAATTCAGGTACATCTCCAGGATCTGGTCTTTTGTATAGGATTGCTCGATCTCCCTGGCAAGCCCTAATTCTTTCAGCTTCCGCTCCATGGTTCGTTCGTGGCTTAGGAAGAGGGTCTTCGCGAGTTGCTGCGTGATGGTGCTGCCCCCCTCCTTCACGGATGCGGCCATGAGGTTTTTGATCGTCGCCCTCGCCATACCGCGAAGATCGACCGCCCCATGCTCATAAAAGCGGGCGTCCTCGGCGGCGATGATAGCCTGTCGCAACTTTAAGGGAATCCGGGAGAGCGGGACAAAGGCCCGGTATTCCGGAACGATGGGGCCCAATGCCCTTCCTTCATCATCGTAGAGGAGGCTTGGCTCGCCGGGCTGGAAGATCGGGAGCTGCAACAGGTGAGGCAGGTCCTCGACTCGCGCCAAAGGCTCGCCCCATGCAGACGAAGTCAGGAGCGCGATCGCCGCAAGAGCGACGACCGCGCCCGCCCATCCAGTTCTAGAGCCTTGCTTTGATGATAACGATCCTGACATATAATCACTCTACCTCTTGGAAGAGATGCCGGTCAAGGATTGACGGCCCGCCATGGGCGAGGGGCCAGCGGCGAGGAGGGAAGCAGACGAGGCAACTCAGTCGGTGGCAGTCCTGCCGATGATCGCCCGATCGGGATCGATCTCCTCCCGAAGGACGCGAAGCTCTTCCGGGGTTGGGGGTGAAAGCTCCTCAACCCGTTCGGCAATGAGGGGGGTAAACTCCATCTCCTTGAGGGCGTCATCGACGCTCAGGCCACGCAGGACCCCCAACAGGATCATCTGCTTGGTCTGGTCATCGAATCCGTACAGGGCCTTGGAGGTCGCCACCCGCCAGGGTCCGGTGTCCCTGGGCAAGCCGGCTCGCTCGCGGGCCCCGGGCGTTCCATCCAGATACCCGGGGGAGGTCACGAAATCGACCTTCTCCACGAAACGGCGGTGCTCGTGCTTGATGACGATCACCGTCTGCCAGCACTGCGTGAGGACCTCGTTGGCCCCTCCACTCCCAGGAAATCGCTTACCAGGGCGGTGGTAATCGGGCCCGAGCATGGTCGAATTCAGGTTGCCGAACCGGTCGATCTGGGTAGTACCGAGGACACCCAGATCGACCATCCCAAGCTGGGCCTGCGCGAAGATGGTATTCATGCTCGTCCAGGCAAGCGATCGATAGCAATTGCGCGGCCCACCCATCGTGAAGCGGACGAATGGGGTCTCAGGGAGCGCCCCGACCGCTCCGAATTCATAGACCTGGACCATCCGAGGGGCGTGCAGACGCTGGGCCAGGATCGCGGCGATCTGCGGCATCCCATACCCGATGAAGACAAGCGTGCCGTCTTGAATCAGCCGGGCGCACTGGCAGATCATGAACTCTGATTCGCTGAACTCCCTGCCGTTCAATGATACCCCTCCTTGATCGTAGCCTGTCGCTTCAGCTCCAAGAGCCTCGCAACCCCCACGCGCTTCTCCAAAAACTCCTCGTGGGAGGCAACGCTATAAACATATGTATCCAGATAGGCGACCATCTTCTGCTCGTCGCGCGAGGCGCCCATGAACTCCAGGAAGTGCGCGGTATCCATCTCGTAGAGCCCCTGCGTCCCGCCCGGCAGGCAGCCAAACGGGGCATAGACGACGGCATCCACCATTGTAGTACGGGATGGTGGTTTTCGACGGCTCCTTGCGGATGTCGTCGGTCGTGATGATTTCTTCAGTCGAGATAATCGTCCGTTTGGAGGCCATGGCCGTTTCCAGCGGTGACACACCAGGGCCGAAGCAGCGGGCGTTGCCGTAGATATCGCACTGATGGACATGGACCAGTCCGACATCAGGGTTCACGGCGGGGATCAGCGCGATCGGCTTGCCGGTGAAGGGATCCTGAACCACCTTGGCGCCGGAGTAGGTCAGGGTATCGGTGGCCAGCAGGTTCCTGGTCGGCAGAAACGGCACTCCCATCGCCCCGGCCAGGTGGCGGAGCGTGAGCGTCCCGTTGGTCCACTCCGTCACCTTGCTCCGCCCCTCCTCCACCCACTTGCCGATGAGGTGGCCAAGGCTCAGAAATCCCACATCGACCCCCCGCAAGCAGCCTCCGGCCGCCAGCAGCGTGGTCTCCATGAGCGTAAACTTCGCCGCAAACCAGAGGTCCCGTCTCTGTTGGCGGATGATCTCCCGAACGAGCGAGGCCGGGCCTCTGGTGAAGGAGGAAAAGTCGAAGCTGACATAATCGCCATCCTTCACATAGCGGCGAACCGCCTCAGCTTCGGGCATGACCTTGTCCACCATCTGCCGCCGCTTCTCGGTCCGCATGAAGGCGCGCAGATCGTCCGGGTCTGTGATGCTGAATTCACCGACTCCTGCCTGCAGCACATCCATGTGCGCTCTCCTCTACAGGCCGATCTTCGCGAGGACCTCGTCCACGGCAGTGTACGGATCGAGCGTACGATCGGCGACACGGGCGATTAGCTCCTTCATCCCCCCGTTCCGCTCGAACCGCTCCAGCGCCCTGGCCGTGAGTCTCTCCTGAAGCAGCGCAACAAACACGCGCTCACTTCGCGCTCGCCCCTTCTTCTTCCGCAGATCGCGCTCATCCATAAACACCTTGTGCTCAAAGATCGCATCCAGCAGCGATGCAACACCTTCCCCCGTCGTGGCGACCGTCTTGAGAACCTTTGGAGACCAGCCGGCCGCCGCCGGCGCCATGTGCAGCATCATCTCAAGCTCAGTGGCCGTCCGGCTCGCGCCCTCCCGGTCGGCCTTGTTGACCACGAACAGGTCTCCAATCTCCAGGATACCCGCCTTGAACGTCTGAACTTCGTCGCCGAGGCCCGGAACCGAAACCACCACGCAGGTGTGCGCCGTTCCCACGACCTCCACCTCATCCTGGCCGACCCCCACCGTCTCAATCAGAATCGCCTCTTTCCCCGCCGCATCCATGACGTCTACGATCTCGTTGGTGGCCCGGGCCAGGCCGCCCAGGTGGCCTCGCGTCGCCATGCTACGGATAAAGACGCCGGCGTCGAGGCTGTGGCTTTGCATCCGGATCCGGTCTGCCAGAATCGCCCCGCCGGTAAACGGGCTCGTCGGATCCACCGCGATAATCCCCACCGTCTTGTCGCGTTTTCGCAACTCTTCGGTGAGCCGGTCTACCAGCGTGCTCTTCCCTGAGCCTGGCGGACCGGTAATCCCGATGATGTGGGCCGAGCCGGTGTGGGCGTAAAGTGACTTTAGCGCACCCCTGGCCTCGGCATCGCCGTTTTCAATCATCGTCATCAGGCGGGCCGCGGCGCGGACATCACCGTTCAGAATTCTTTGCGTCAGCTCCATCCTATTCCTCGCACCCTGAACGGGCGCAGCAAGCAGCGCCCCTACGCACCCCGCACTTCGCGCCGCTTTTACACATACGCTCGGCCAAGGAGTTCGCGAGCGATGATCAGGCGCTGGATCTCCGAGGTCCCTTCGCCGATGGCGCAAAACTTGGCGTCCCGGAAATACCGCTCGACCGGGAACTCCTTGATGTAGCCATAGCCGCCGTGGATCTGCACCGCCTCAGTGGCCGCCTTCATGGCCACCTCCGCAGCGAAGAGCTTGGCATACGACGCCTCCTTCGTGAATGGCTGACCGGCATCTTTCAGGGAGGCGGCCTGCCAGAGAAGGAGCCTGGCCGCATCGATCTCGGTCGCCATATCCGCCAGCTTCCACTGGATCGCCTGGAAGCCCGCGATCGGCTGGCCGAAGGCCTGTCGTCCTTTGGCGTACGTCAGCCCCTCCTCCAGACAGCCGCGGGCGATGCCCACGCTAAGTGCCGCCATCCCGATCCTCCCCGCATCCAGGATCGTCAACGCATCAATGAAGCCGTGGTTCAGCTCGCCCAACAGGTTCGCTTCCGAGATGCGCGCGCCTTCCAGGATAATTTGGGCCGTGTCGGAGGCCCGAAATCCCATCTTGTGCTCTTTCCGGCCGGCCCGTAACCCAGGCGTCCCCCGCTCCACGATGAAGGCCGAGATCCCCCTCTCCCGCGCGGCTCGATCGGTGAGCGCCATGATCACGTAGATGCCTGCCACGCTTCCCTGTGTGATGAAGTTCTTTGTCCCGTTCAGTACCCACTGATCCCCCTCAAGCGTTGCAGTAGTCTGCATCCCGGCCGCATCACTCCCCGACCCGGGCTCCGTCATCGCCCACGCGCCAAGGGCCTGTCCGCCGGTCAATCGGGGTAGATACCGCCTTCTCTGAGCCTTACTCCCGAAGAGGTAGATATGATTGCAACAGAGCGAGTTATGCGACTCCACAGTCAAAGCAACCGACGCATCGTACCGCCCGAGCTCCTCCAAGATCAGGGCATAGGTGATGTAGTCCATCGCCGCACCGCCGTACGCCTTGGGAAAGAGGATCCCCATGAGCCCGAGTTCCGACAGCTTCCGAATGATCTCGGCGGGGAACTGCTCTTGCTCATCGAGCTCGGCTGCGACCGGCGTGATCTCTCGCTCGGCAAACTCCCTGACCATCGTCTGAACCGCCTGCTGTTCCTCGCTCAGCTCGAAGTCCATCCCTCGCCCCTCATTCGCTCTGACCTCACTCGCTTGACGGCCGGCGCGAAGCGTCCGCGCCATCGTTGGGCGTCACCTTTGGCGTTGGGCCGTATTGGCTCAATCATCACCCTGTTCACCTTTTTGCTCGCTCTCATGCTTGCTACCGAAGGTGGCAAGCAGCCCTTGAATGAACGCCTGCTTCTCGGAAGCGGATAGTCTTGCTGACGGGCGCATGATTGTATATACCAAAGGTGGCATTGAGCCTTTTTGGACAGTTTCTACAGCATCGTCACCTTTGCTCTCTCCACGTCCCCATTCTGACGCGTTGAAGGCGGCGCGACCTTTGTCAATATTGTGCTGGAGGAACCATGAGATGGGTGCAATGTAGCCATACCATGGCCAGGCGGCGTTGTTACTGTGACAATCACCGCAGGCGCGGAAGAAAAGCTCTCTCGTTTTGGGGCTGTCCCATTTGGGCTCAGCTTTCACTGGGGGATCATTGTGCCCTCGACCGTAAGGGATGAACTGAAAAGCAACGAGAAGCAGAACTGCTTCTGAAATAGCCAAGGTGAGCATCACAGATTTGACCCAAGATACATGCTTCTTGTGCATATAGCTCCTCCACAAATAACGACAAGCGGGCTAATGCCCACGTTCAGTGGCTTGCGGAGCGCCAGCGGAGCAAATGGGTAATAAAGCGCAACTTCCGTATAACACGGAACACCAAACCGCCTGAACCGGACTCAATTACCCCGCCGCGATCCGGTCCAGCGTGTCGTGCGGCGCGGCTGCTACACCCGGTCCAACGGACGATGGGGCGGGGGAGGCAGCTCGATATCCACCACGTCTCCCGGCCGTACCACCCCGCCTGCCCGCACCACCCCCATGATGCCCGCCTTGCGGACCAGCCGACCGGACTCGTCCCGGTCCAGCACCGCCGCCATCAACCCCGGCCGGAAGGCATCGAGCTGGGTACACGGGTTACGCAACCCGGTCACCTCGACGACTGCCTCCGGGCCAAGTCGAAGCAGGGTGCCGATCGGCAGGGCGAGCAGGTCGACGCCGCGGGTGGTGACGTTCTCGCCCATCTGACCGGGAGACACGTCGAACCCGGCGGCCCGCAACTCGTCGTGCAGTTCGGTGTGGATCAGGTGGACCTGTCGCAGGTTCGGCCGGGTCGGGTCGGCCACCACGTGCGAGCGGTGCTTGACCGTTCGCCCGAGGTGGGCGTCACCTTCCACGCCAAGGCCTGCAAGCAGATGAATGGCAGCGAGTGGCGGCTTACCGAACGAGTGCGTTGAGCTACAGCACACCGCCACCACTTCACCCATCGGTGGGGCCCTCGCCGTCTGACATTACCGTTCACCGGTATGCGGTAGCGCGTCCGCGTACAGCCGCCGGTTCAGCCTTCCATTGTCTCTTGATGAAAGCATGAGCTGGCGCTGCACTGCCTCCAACTGGCTCATCCGAAGCCGGCAGGGTTAAGACCCCAGAGTCACTTTTTTTCCGGCGGCGGGCAGTTAAATCCGAAGATATGAACGTTCCCGCCGTTCCACTGCGTAACCTTTGCGCTTCCCGGGCCCTCAAGTGGCTTTTCGGGGCGAATCGGATGGCTCCTGCCAAACAGAACGGTCGGCGTCTCGGTCAGCAGTGTGAGCTGTTTATCGTGAGCCCGGACCTGAAAGGTAGCTTTCCAACCGTTGTCGCCCATTTTTTCGACGCGCAATTTCAGTTTGGGGCAGTCGTCGGTTGTAATGGGAACGATAATCTTGGATCCGGCCCAAGGCGCCCTCTTATAGTTATACGAGTTCTCCTTAAGTGCCCAGTTGCCAAAGATCCAGCCGGAATCGTAGACTACGATGGTGTCGTTCTTCAGGATTTGAAAATTAATCGGTTCGCCTTTGTCTTTATCATCGTCCTTGGTATTGATTTCAAAAAGCAGATCAATGATCTCCGTCGCTGAAGCCGCCTGAAGCGAGCCTAGTAGCAGAGCACCAATGACAGCACCTGTGGTCAAGTATCTCAGCATTATAGTTCGCTCCTCGTTGAAGTAATCACAGCCCAGTAACGCATCTTCTCATAGCATCCAATGCGTGCGGCAGAAGCTCCTCACCTCTTCAGTGCTTCAGCGCAGCCTTGTTATCATAGCCGTTAATTCCTAAACCTTCGGTATGAACCGCCATGTCCAATCTACCCAATATCTGCCTCTGCAGAGCGAGGACCCGCAAGACCAGGCAGACGGGATAGCATCCCTCCTTCCTCCCCCCGCTCGGTATCGAAGCATTACCGTAGTAGTAGAGATCATGCCAACAGGTCGTCCCCCCCGCTCCGGGTTTCTTGAACCCTATTGCTTAGACACGTCCCAGCTCTCGCTTAGCCTCTTCGCAGGCCGAGTGGGTCTGGCCTCTCGAGTCCAGAGGCGCGCTCGTCAGCCTCAAAGGCCGCCAGCGACAAGCCGGCAAAGACGCGAAGGAGGCAGCCATCGCGCACGCCAAAACGCTCGTCCCACGGTCCCATACCGAAGGCTTCCGCAAGTGGCGCGACGGCATATGGGTTCTCGTAGACCTGGAGCCGGAGTCGATGAACAGATGCATCCGCCTCTGTGCCATGAGCCTCGACGGCCATGTCGAGTACACTCTCCAGGGTACGGGACTGCCCCGTTTTTCGCTCCCAGTTTGCAATTCGGATTCCGAGTCGTGATCCCTCGCCAACGGCACCAAGAACGCATACAGCGCTAATCGTGGTGTTCTGAGGTGCGATCGCGTCACCGTCCTTGTATCGGATCATCTTCCCACCCGACAAGAAGGCCTGAGTTGCGCGCTCAGAATCGAAAGCACCAGCCTCCACGTCGAATGGCATCGTGATTCCGAGGTTTCCCAGCATCCCGCCGTAAATCTCCATGGGTTCCAAAAAGATGAAGGGGCTATGGGGATCGGCGAGTACAATCCCGCACATTTGTCCTTTGAGAGGATGAAGCTGTTTCTGCGCCTCGTTGATCTTCGATCGGATCGGCGAATATGGGTCGCAGGATCCTGCCGCCGGGATCGGTTCACGGGGCTCGAACCCTTTGACCTCGAAGAAAATCTCTAACTCCGCAAGGCTCACTCGGTAATCGGGATGCATGGTGGTGCCTGCAATCTCAGGCTCGTAGTCGAACTCATTGAGCCCATGGCTACGCAGGTAGGTCTCAAATAGCTGTTCGGAAATCGTTTTCATGCTCTAAGCACTCTCCCAAAGGCAACTCGTTGCGCGTCTAACGTGGCTGCGGGTCGGCGGTGGGCAGATGCGCGAGCTTGCTCGCGTGGACGACCGTCCACTACAGCCGCTTGATGGCCGGCGCGAAGCGTCTGCGCCATCGCTCAAGCCCATTTACCGCTACGGAGCGCAGTGGGTTAGCGATCAAGTAAAACGCCTTGTTAGGAACCAAAGGCTCATGATTCACATTCACTCTGAGCGAGCCCCGACTAGCGGATGATGGATTGCATCGTTCCCACTCTGATCTTACCCTGATCCCGACTGCAACTGACTTTCGAGAAAGATTAGCACAAACTTCTCCATTTCCCAATTCATGTCTATGCTGGTGGGGGTTAGAAGAGTAAAGGTCCTGTTCGTGTGCTATAGTCACAGTTGCGCGGCGCATCTTTCGCGCGCCAAGGACGCAGAGGACCAGGGAGGGACGGAACAACGATGCGGTTCGTGGCCGATGCGATGCTGGGCCGGTTGGCCAAGTGGCTCCGCCTGTTGGGCTATGACACGCTGTATTGGCGAGGCGACGATGCCGGGCTGGTGCGCCTGGTCTTGGCGGAGAACCGGCTGCTGCTCACACGAGACACTCACATTCCGCCGCGCCTGCCACCCCATCTAACCCTATTGATCGTCAGCGATCACTACGATGAGCAACTCGGTCAGGTTGTGGCCCGCTTTGGGGTGCCGCCCCGGATCGGCCGTCTGTGTCTGCGATGCAATCTCTCCCTCGAGCCGGCCGACAAAGCCGAGGTGCGCGCCGAGGTCCCCGCGTTCGTCTGGCAGACCCAGGAGCGGTTTGCCCGCTGCCCTGGCTGCCTCCGGATCTACTGGGAGGGGACGCATTACGCCCGAATGCTGGAGACGCTCGATCGGGTGGCTGCTATGAGGAAAGAGAACCGCCAATGCGCGTGAGCTTCATGGGCACACCCACGTTCGCCCTGCCATCGCTCAGGGCGCTCATTGCCGCGGGCCACGACATCTGCTTGGTCGTGACCCAACCGGATCGGCCGGCCGGGCGCGGCCGCGTGCCTACCCCGCCACCAGTGAAACTCGCCGCCCAAGATCTCGGGCTTCCGATCCTGCAGCCGGAGAAGGTAGGCGAGCCGGCGGTCATATCGGCGCTACAGGCGGCCCAACCAGAGGCCATCGTCGTCGTCGCCTATGGTCAGCTTCTTCCGAAGCCGATCCTCACCCTACCGCCGCATGGCTGCCTGAACCTCCATGCCTCGCTCCTGCCGAAGTACCGCGGCGCGGCGCCGATCCCACGGGCCATCATCCAAGGAGACACCGTCACAGGGGTCACCATTATGCAGATCGAGGCGCGGATGGATGCCGGTCCTATCCTCATGCAGCAGATCGAGCCGATCGGGCCTCGGGATACCGCTGGCACCCTGAGCGAGCGCCTGTCCGTCCTTGGGTCCGAGCTGTTGTGCCTGGTCCTGGGTCACGTAGCACACCGGACAGCCCAGCCGATCCCGCAGGACGAGCGCCTTGCGACCTATGCGCCGAAGCTCACCCTCAGCGATACGCATCTCGACTGGGCCCGTGACGCGCGAGCCCTCGACTGCTTGATTCGAGGTCTTTGTCCAGCGCCCGGAGCCGTGACCAGCTTCGGGGGACGCCGCGTCAAGGTACTGCAAGCCGAGGCAGCGGCTGCCGCCGGATCTCCTCCAGGCGCCGTGTGTGCGATCGACCGCACGAAGGGGGTGTTAGTCGGCGCCGGACAGGGGGGTCTGTGGCTATCCCAGGTGCAACCGGAGAACCGCCGTGTCATGACAGCGGCGGAGTTTGCCAGTGGGTACCGTGTCCGGCCCGGCGACGTCTTTGGCTCGCTCCCCGCCTCTGCGGGGACAAGCTGAGAGGCACGCAGATGCACGCACGGCGGCTCGCGCTCGAGATATTGACCCAGGTAGAGGAGCAGCAGGCATACGCGAGTCTCCTCCTCGATGCCAAGCTGAAGCATTCGCACCTCTCGCAACAGGAGCGGGCTCTGGCAACCGAGCTGACGTACGGCGTCCTCCGCTGGCAGGGTCGTCTTGACTATCTGCTGGCCGCCGTGACCAACCGCCCCTGGGACACGGTCGATCGGGCGCTACGCCGCCTGCTGCGCCTTGGCGCCTATCAGATCCTCTTCTTGACGCGTATACCGGCCTATGCCGCCGTGAACGAAACCGTCGCCCTGACCCAAGAAGTCATGCGCAGCCAAGTCAAGCCCGGCGCCAAGGCCTTCGTCAATGCGATCTTGCGCCGATTACTGGAACGGCATGCAACGATCCGCTTTCCTGATCCGTCCAGCGATCCGGTCGGCGCCCTCGCTACGCGTTGGTCGCACCCGCCCTGGCTGGTCGCCCGCTGGCTTACACGCCTGGGGGCCGAAGAGACTAAAGCCCTTCTGCGGGCCAATAACGAAACCCCGGCGCTGTCAGTCGTGGTCAACCGCCTGAAGCGTCGGCCTGAGGAGGTCCAGACCCGCCTCGCCAGGATTGCGGGATCGGTGACGACGGGGCGGTTCGCCCCAGGCATCTTTCACCTCAAAGATGGCGCAGAGGCGCTGCGGGATTCGGCATTCGTGGACGGCTGGTACTTCCCGATGAATGAGGCGGCGGCATTGCCGGTCCTGCTGCTGGATCCCCAGCCCGGCGACGTCGTGTTAGATGCCTGCGCCGGCGGCGGCGGGAAAACGGCCCTGCTCATGGAACAGCTCGCCGGAAGTGGACGAGTGATCGCGCTGGACCCGAGCGCTCGTGCTCACCGACGCCTCCGAGAGGCCAGGGCGCGCCTGGGTCTTGATCGAGTCAGCCCGGTCCAAGCCGATGCCAGGCAGGCAGCGCAGTTATTCACGCGCCCGGTGGACAGGGTCTTGGTGGATGCGCCATGCAGCGGCCTCGGCACCCTCCGACGCCATCCCGAGCGGAAGTGGCAGCAGCAAGAGGCAAGCTTGGCAGCCCTGACGCGCCTGCAACTTGAGCTGCTTCATGGTGTCGCGCCGGTACTCAAACCTGGAGGATTCCTGGTCTACAGCACCTGTTCGCTCGAGCCGGAGGAGACCGACGCCGTGGTCGAGACGTTCCTGCGTGACTCCCCGGAGTTTACCGTCGCCGCCGTCCCTGGCAGCCTTCCTGCAACGGTCGCGGAGCTGATCGATTCCAAGGGCGCCCTTCGCACCTGGCCGCACCGGCATGGACTCGACGGCTTCTACGCCATCCGACTCCGCAAGCGGGACAGATGAGATTCCTACGGCTGCTGCGCAAGGGGCTCGCGGCAACGTTGATCCTCACCGCTGTGGCTGTCGTGAGCGGCGCCATCACGATGTGGTTCGCGGCAGAGAAGGACAAGGTACGGCTTCCGCGAGTCATCGGGATGGACTCCACGGCGGCTCTCGATCTGCTGCGCGACCAGGGCCTTCAGCCGAAAGTGAGCGGCCGGGAGTACAGCGAAGGGGTCCAGAAGGATGCGGTCCTGTTCCAACGACCGGCTAGTGGCTCGTGGGTTCAGAAGAACAGCGAGGTCCGCTTGGTGGTCAGTCAAGGGAGTGACGCGGTCGCGCTCCCCAGTCTGGCCGGACTGCCTCTACCCCAGGCCCAGCAGCTCCTCCAGCGATATGGCTTCACCCTTGGCCGGGTGGCGCAGGTCCATTCGTCGGAGCGCCCGAAGGGGGAGGTGATCGCTCAGGATCCTGAGGCTGGCGCCCTTATCCGAAGGGGGAGCCCGGTTGCCGTACTGCTCAGCCTTGGTCAGTTTGAGGAACCGGCCTCCACCCTCAACGGTCCCAGGCCAAACCTCTCAAGTCTCCTTCGTGGGCAAAGCAGCCTCCTGGAGGCCACCGTACAGGCATCTGCTCAGCCAGTGCTGAAAGCTGTCACCCATGCCTGTTGACAACGTATAGCGAATCAAGCGCAACTTGACACGGTGGTAGATCGACTGATACACTGCGCTATACATTGAGATGTGCCCAAGGTCGCTGAAGGTTGCTCAGAGAAGCCACCAGGTCCGCGGGGATTTTACGCCGTGAAGGTCCAGCGAATCGTTGCCCGTGTTCTCCTTTTGGTCTGCGTCGGCCTTCCGCCTCTGCATAGCGGGGCGATCGGTCTTGATGGCTACCCTCTAGCGAGCACCATCGAGATCCCATCCCCCACCCACGACTGGCATGTCAACCTGCTCTCCCGAGCGCCTGAATCGCGAGAAACGCCAAATGGCCATCCTGCTCCCACAACGCCATCGAGCCCACACTGCGATTTTGAGGTCAGCCCAATCGATCATCCGCCTCTCTGTCTCTTCGCTCCTCCGGAATCCGTCAGGGCACACAACGATCAATTTGACCCCTCCCCCCTCTCCTTCACGATCGAACTAGCCTCCCCACCGCCTCGTCAGACGTAATCTTCCTTCCAGTCCCTACGACCGTTATCATTTCCCCGCCTCCGCGGGGACACGCGCCGTTATTGATTCAATGCTCGTTATTCCCACGAAGGCGGGAATCTAGAAAGGCACTGGATTCCCCCGTATCTAGTACGGGGCAGGCTTGTCAAGCCCGGAATGACGATTTTTCCTTCATCCAGCGACGTGAGCCGTAAGGCGTCGGGGTATGTCCAACGTTTCCTCGCCTCCGCGGGAACAAGATTTGAGGGATGGTAGACAGATGAGACTCATGTGCATTGGCTGCTTTGTGGTCCCCCTCCTGATCTGGTTGAGTATACCTCTTTCCGCTGACGCCCAACTGCAGGAGTTCCCGAGAACGCTTTCGCTTGCCGACGCCTTGCAGATCGCAGGGAGGAAAAATCCTGGTCTGCAGGCAGAAACGACAGCCAGACAGATCGCGCGTGGAGACGCTACCACCGCCGCGCTGCTCCCCAACCCACAGCTTCTACTCAGATCGGAAGGGTTTCGCGGGGGATCGTTCCTGGATCGACAGGAGCTCTTTTTTGAGGTCAGCCAGGAGGTTCAGACAGCCGGCAAGCGCTCTCAGCGAAAGGCCGTCGCGGGAGCGAATCTTCTCGCAACCGAGGCCGACGTCGACAATACAGCCCGTTTACTCAGGTTCGCGGTCAAGCAGGCGTATTTCCAGATCGTCCTGGCCAAGGCCGAAATTGCTGTGGCCCACGAGCTGTTGGCCGACTTTGACCGGACCATTCGCTCCAAGGAGGAGCAGTTCCGCCTCGGAGAGATCTCCGGGGCGGAACTCAGGCGTGTGCAGGTTGAGCGCTTCAGAGTGTTTGACGACGTGGTCGCCGGAGAGTTGAACGTCAAGCAGGCCAGGGCCACGCTGCTCACGCTGCTCGGCTTCCCCGACTCGACATTCGAATTCGATGTCAGCGAAGAACTCGCGAAGGGCGAACCTGTCGGCAGTCTGGCACCGTTGCGTGCCGAGGCCCTGCAGAGCCGCCCGGACCTCAAAGCCCAGCGTCAGCGAATCGTCCGGACTCGTGAACAGATCGGGCTCGAACAGGCGCGGCGCTTCCCGGACCTGTTCCCCTTCGTGGGCTACAAGCGGAGCTTCAGTGAAGACAGCGTCTTATTTGGCGTCTCGGCGCCCCTACCCCTCTTTAATCGAAATCAGGGAGGCATCGTTCGGGCCCAGGCAGAAGGGGAGCGAGAATCATTCCAATTTAGGCGACTGGAGACTCAGGCGCTCCTGGAAGTGGATCAGGCGTTCAACAGGTTTGAGAGCGAACGCCGACGCCTCGAAGGACTGGAAACTGAATACCTGCCGAAGGCCCGCGAATCGCGGGAGATCGCCGAGGCTGCGCACAAGCTGGGAGCAATCGATCTCACGGTGTTTCTGGACGCACAGCGGACCTTTCGTGAGGTCCAGCGGCTCTACAACCGCTCCCTGTACGAACTGAGCATTGCCAGATTTCAAATCGACGCGGCCGTAGGCCGATAGGGACACACGATGATTGTACATCCGTTCGTTAGGTTTGCACTTCGCACTTGGAGCTTCGCGCTTCGGACTCCCTTATTGCCGACGGTAATCATTACGGCAGGCCTGGCGCTGGCGGCCTGCAGCCGCGCCCCCGAAGAAAAAAAGGTTGAGCCCAAAGGCGAGCAGGGAGCCGGCAAGGTCACGATTTCGGCCGAGGCTCAGGCCAGGTTCGGATTTGCCACCGCTCGGCCGCAGCGTATCGCGCCGGTCCGGCTCATTGAAGCCACAGCCGCTATCGCGCCGGATCCGGCCCGCGTGGCCCACATCGCCCCACTTGCTAAAGGACGGCTAGAGCGTGTTCATGTGCAGGTTGGGGATTCGGTGAACCGGGGCGCCCCACTCTTCGAGTACGACAACATCGAGCTGGGGGAAGCTGTCGGGGATTATCTGGCGGAGTTGGCCGATCTTCAAAAGGATCTCGCCCTCCTGGAGCATCATCGGGAGATGTTGGACCGCGCCCGTCTGCTCCTGGAAAAAGAGGCGATTGCCCGCAAAGAGGTCCATGTGCGGGAGACAGAGTACCGGGTAGCGGAGGCCACGGTCACCAATCGACGGGCGAAGATCGGCAGGGTAAAGGAGAAGCTGCACCGTTTTGGCATGATCGAGGAGCAGATCACGGCCCTTTCGGCGGAACACGACCCATCGCGCCTTCGACAGGCATCCCCAACGGTCGTCCGGGCGCCGATCTCAGGGGTCATTATCACACATGAGGGCGCACCCGGCGAAGTGATCGGGCCTGAAAAGGCCCTCCTGTCCATCGCCGATCTCTCCAGCGTCTGGACCCTCGTGGACATCTATGAGAAGGATCTGGCCCAGGTTCGGCGTGGGGCAACCGCTGACGTCAGCGTAGAGGCGTATCCGGGTGAAACCTTCCACGGCACCATCGGCTATGTCAGCGATCTGATCGATCCCCAGACGCGGACAGCCAAGGCCCGGGTTAAGATCCCGAACCCTCAGCGCAAACTGAAGCTCGGGATGTTCGCGACCGTCAGGCTTCGGGCCCAAGTCACCAATGGGACTGCCACGGTTGTGGCCATTCCCTCATCGGCGATCCAGCGGGTGGATGGTGAGCCGTCTGTCTTCGTGAAACTCGATACCGATACCTTCGAACAGCGAAAGGTGAGGCTTGGGCTCACATCTGGGGACCTCGTTGAGGTCACCGAAGGTCTCAAGGGGGATGAAGATCTCGTGACTACGGGCAGCTTCTCCCTGAAATCTGAGCTCCTCAAAGAACGGATCGGCGAAGGGAACTAACCCGAGAAGGAAACCGTATGCTGCAACGCATCTTTGAGTTGTCCCTCGAGAATCGGTTTTTTGTCCTGATCCTCACCGGGCTCCTGGTCGTCGGCGGGATTATAGCGCTCAAAGATCTGCCCATCGACGCCACCCCGGACATCACGACGGTCCAGGTGCAGGTCCTCACTACAACAGCGCCGATGGGCCCCGTGGAGGTGGAGCGATATATCACCTTTCCGATCGAAGCAGCTATGAGCGGCCTGCCGGACCTACAGGAGCTCCGCTCAGTGAGCCGATTCGGTCTATCGGCCATAACGGTGGTTTTCAAGGACCACGTCAACGTCTACTTCGCCCGACAACTAGTCGCTGAGCGATTGGCTGTCGCGAAAGAGCAGATCCCGATTGGCTTCGGGACGCCGGAGCTTGGACCGGTGACCACGGGCTTGGGCGAAGTCTACCAGTTCGTGGTGAAGGGCGAGGGCTACACTCCCATGCAACTCCGCGAGATCCTCGACTGGCAAATTGCATACAGGCTGCGCGGGGTCCCTGGGATCACCGAGGTCTCGCCGGAGGGCGGGTATGCGAAGCAGTACCATGTCGTCGTCGATCCAAAGCGGCTCGTCTCGTACCGGCTCTCGATCGGACGGGTCTTCGAGGCACTCGAGAAGAACAACGCCATCGCTGGCGGCGGCTACATCGAGCACGGCGGCGAGGCGTACGTAATTCGCGGGGAAGGGCTGGTCGAACGCTCGGAGGACCTGTCCCGCATCGTCGTAGGCGTCGGGCCCGGCGGCACGCCACTGACCGTCGCTCAATTGGGCGAAGTTAAGATCGATGCGATGCCGCGGATCGGCGCCGCCACCCAGAACGGTGAGGGCGAGGCGGTGATCGCCATGGCCCTGATGCTCCGGGGTGCCAACGGGCGCGTGGTGGCCGAGCGGGTCAAAGAGGAGATCGAGCGGATGAAGCCGAGCCTGCCGCCCAGGATTTCCATCGAGCCGTTCTACGACCGATCGGATCTGGTCAACAAGGTCATTCGAACTGCCACGACCAATCTCATCGAGGGGGCTCTGCTGGTCATCGCTGTTCTGCTCCTGCTTCTCGGCAACCTCCGAGGCGGTCTGATCGTGGCGTCGGCCATTCCTCTCTCCATGCTGGTGGCCTTCACAGGGATGATCCGGGCCGGGATCTCCGGCAACCTGATGAGCCTGGGCGCTATCGATTTTGGACTGGTCGTGGATGGTGCGGTGGTGATGATTGAAAATATCGTCCGGCATCTGGCGCAAGAGCGAGGGGTGCGGCAAGAGGAACGTCCTCTCATTATCCTCCGGGCTGGTCGTGAGGTCCTGCGTCCGATCTTCTTCGCCGTTAGCATTATCGTGATCGTCTACCTGCCGATCCTGACACTCCAGGGCGTCGAGGGGAAGATGTTCCGGCCGATGGCGTTCACGGTCATCTTCGCCCTCATCGGATCGCTGATCTTGTCGTTTACCCTTATGCCGGTCCTGGCTTCCCTGTTCCTGCGGGGGCCGATCGCCGAGGGCGATTCGTGGCTCCTCCGCCGCGCCAAGGCGCTCTACCTTCCCAGGCTTGCCTGGTGCGTCCACCACCCCAAGATCACGACGGGCATCGCATCGGCGATCTTCGTCCTGAGCCTTGCGCTGATCCCGTTCCTTGGCGGCGAGTTCATCCCGCAACTGGATGAGGGCGACATCACTATCCAGGCCTGGCGCCTACCGAGCATTGCGTTGAACGAGTCGCTCAAGAGCACAACCGAGATCGAGCGCACCCTCCTCCGCTTCCCCGAGGTGAGGCAGGTCGTTTCGCGGACCGGGACCCCGGCAATCGCCACCGATGTGATGGGCATGGAACTTTCCGACATCTTCGTCAGCCTCCGCCCGCGGACAGAATGGAGGATGGCCCGGACGAAGGAAGAGCTAATCGCCAAGTTCGCTGCCGCCCTCTCGTCTGAGGTTCCGGGCGTGGGCATTGGCTTCACACAGCCGATTGAGATGCGTTTCAATGAATTGATCGCTGGCGTCCGATCCGATATCGGGCTCAAGATCTTCGGGGATGATCTGACGGTGTTAAAAGCGAAGGGAGAGCAGGCTGCCCACATCCTTCGGCAGATCCCTGGCGGCCAGGACGTCCGCGTCGAGCAGGTGGCTGGCCTCCCCGTCCTGCGGATTCAGGTGGACCGGCAGCGGATCGCCAGGTATGGGATCAATGTGGCAGACGTTCTGGCCGCCGTGGAAGCAGCCGGTGCAGGCCGGATCGTTGGGACGGTTTTTGAAGGGCAGCGGCGGTTCCCTCTGGTCGTCCGAGCGGTCGGCAGCAGCCCTACTGATCTCCCTTCCTTCCAGGATTTGCCCGTTGCCGCCCCAAATGGCGCCCTCATCCCTCTTGCGCAACTAGCCTCTGTCAGCGTCGAGGAGGGGCCAGCCCAGGTGAGCCGCGAAGACATCAGCCGGCGGATCGTGGTGGAAGCGAATGTGAGAGGTCGTGACTTGGGCTCGTTTGTGCGCGAGGCGCAGACCCGTATTGCCCGAGACCTCACACTGCCACCTGGCTACTATGTCAAGTGGGGTGGGCAGTTTGAAAACCTGGAGCGGGCAACCCGTCGCCTCGCGATCGTCGTTCCCCTCTCACTGTTCCTCATCTTTGTCCTGCTCTACATGACCTTCAACGCCGTTCGGCCCGCCCTCCTGATCTTCCTGAACGTCCCGCTGGCGGTTACCGGTGGGGTGGCCGCTCTGGCTCTGCGCGGGCTCCCATTCAGCATCTCCGCCGGGGTGGGTTTCATCGCCCTGTTCGGCGTGGCCGTCCTGAATGGCGTGGTCCTGATGAGCTACATCCTACAGCTCCGAGAGGAAGGGCTGTCCCCTGCCGATGCGGCACTTAAGGCCGCCGAGATCCGTTTGCGACCGGTTTTGATGACGGCCTTGGTAGCGGGCCTTGGGTTCGTTCCCATGGCCCTGTCCACCGGCGTTGGGGCCGAAGTTCAGCGCCCGCTGGCCACGGTCGTCATCGGCGGCCTCGTCACCTCCACACTGCTGACACTCTTCGTGCTCCCGAGCCTCTATCGCTGGTTTGAACGCGAAGCCGCAGACTCTGCCTAACCCCCCGCGATCCTTTTTTACCTTTTCACTTGACAGCAGTAATCGGGCTTCGATAGTCTCTTTTTAGGGTAGGAGTATGCCAAAGCCGGCAAGCGAAACAGGGCAGCATATTCTTCAATGCAAAGATTACCTCAAAGATCCTTGATTCGCCTGCGCCTCAAATCTTTTGCGGCTGCATCGTTTGGCCTTTACCTACTACTCAATGCCTTCCTCACTCACTGTCTCATCCAGCCCCACAACGTACACTCACAAGGTCAGACCACCAGTCATCTCGCCTCGATCTGTGCATGGGTCCACAAGACTGTTTCGCCTCATGCACCATCAGCCATATTGATTCTGCATGCAGTTGCGGCGACTCTATTCATCCTAGCGCCGCTCCTCCCGCGCTCTTCCCAGTTTCAGATCATCAAGCGTACTGGTCGGTCCCCACCCCAGCTCTGCTTCGCGTGACTCGTCTCAAGCAACGTTTCTGACGCTCAGCGAACCTGCTTCCAGTGGAATTTCTAGGGTTTGCTAGCAGCCGCCGAGCCCTCGTATCTTATGCAGTATCGTTCTTCTCGGCTCGATCATCGGTGGCTAGCCTGGATTCCGGCAGCGTCACACGTAATCGGCTTTTCTCTTTTAGCGCGAGATTCGCGTTCAGGAGGGGGATCATGCAGCGAGCGACTAAATGGCCTAGTATTTGTTCGTTGGTGTTAGGCATTGCCGTTATGATCGCGTTGCCGGCCGCCGGTTGGGCCCACGGCATCGTGGGAAAGCGATTTTTCCCAACGACGATTGTTGTCGAGGACTCGTTTGTCTCTGACGAGGCAAGTATCGTGGTCGACCACATCAGGGGACACGAGGCCCTAGAGACTGAGATAGAGATGGAGATTACCAAGCGGTTGACCCCGAATTTTGCCATCGGGGTTGGTGGCACCCGGGTAACCAGCAGACCTCGTGGCGAAGAAGAGGGCCATGAGAACCAATCCGGCTGGTCAAACCCAGAGTTCATGCTCCGTTACCAGTTCATTCGGGATCCGATGCAGGAGCTGGCCGCCACCGCTGCTCTAAATGTTGCGCCAGGCGGCGTCGGGGACAGGCGAGTCGGCAGGCTCTCTGGGACGACCGTCAGCCCGACCATTCAGATCGGCAAGGGGTTCGGCGATCTCCCGGACTGGGCCGATTGGCTCAAGCCGGTTGCGGTAACAACGTCACTCGGCTTCGACCTGCGCACCAACCGCAATGACAGAGAAGAAGATGCCCAGCACGCCTTTGCCTGGGGAGTTTCCGTGATGTACAGCATCCCGTATCTGCAGTCATTTATAAAAGACGTGGGGATCCCCTGGCCGTTCAACCGCCTGTTCCCCGTCGTGGAGTTCAACGGAGAAACCCTGATCAGCGGGCCTGAGAAGGGAAGCCACACCGCTTTTGCCAGCCCAGGACTGGTCTGGGCTGGGAGGTACTTCGAGCTCGCAGTCTCGGCGCAAGTCCCCTTGAACGATACCTCAGGCGACCGCGTAGGGGTCTTGGGGATGGTCCATTTCTTCCTCGACGATATCGCACCTGACATTTTCACCTGGACACCCTTCCATGGCGTCTTGGGCCCCCAAACACTGCCACGATAACCGGCTGCCAAGGCTCTGGAGCAGCTCTACTGCTCTCGCGGTAGGGCTGCTCCTCGTGGCCACGTCGGCTTGGAGCCACGTGTTCCCCGACCACTCGGAGCCACGGGTGGGGTGGACGGTGAATAAACCGCCTGCCCAGGTCAGGATCTGGTTTGACGGAGTGATGGAGCCACTCTTCAGCACAATCACAGTCATGAATGCCGACAAACAGCGGGTCGATACGGGGGACGGGCGGGTGAATCCATCTGATCACACCATTCTGGAAGTCAGCCTCCCGTCCCTGCCGCCTGGGAAATATCGGGTATTCTGGAGCGTCGTCGCCCACGATGGTCACCGCACCGAAGGCGATTTCCCGTTCAGCATCGGGCCGAGCCCATGATCGGCTCGCACACCCTCCTTCACATCTTTGTCCGCTGGCTGGAGTTCATGGGCCTCATGACGCTAGTCGGCGGGTTAGCGTTTCAGTCCCTGATCCTCCCGCCAAGCCTGTTATCACGCCAGAATTACCAGATCATGGAGAGACACTTTCGCCGGGTCCAAGCAGGCTCGCTAGTGCTCGTGGCGCTCACGAGCCTTGCGGATCTGATCCTGAGGACGTTGATGATGAGCGGCGGGAGTCTAGCCACATTGGGCTTCGCACTTCCGGCGGTCCTTCGGAACACCCATTATGGAACCGTCTGGATCGCGCGGATTGGCCTCCTGGGACTGCTTGGCATAGCCTGGTGGTTGAGGCTACAGGGGATGGCCACAACCCCGCGATTGCTCTGGATCGCGCGGCTCGGTCGGATAGGGCTGCTTGGCATGGCCTGGTGGCTGAGGTTGCTGGGTAGCACCGCAAGCCCACGGTTCATTAGGGCCTCCTTCTTTGCGGCTTTCCTCGTCCCGCTCACAACGACTCTTTCAGGTCACGCGGCTGACAGGGGCGATGTGACGGTTCCGGTACTGATCGACTGGCTCCACCTCCTGGCGGTCTCGATCTGGACCGGCGGACTGTTCACATTCGGGTTCGTGCTCAAGCGTTCCCTCGCAACGCCAGGCATGGAAGACATGGTGCAAGGCCTCTCTTCAATTGCCAGGCCGTTCTCCAGGATGGCGGCCACCTGCGTCGCCGTCTTTCTGGCGACCGGGCTCTACAACTCCTGGTTGCAGGTGGGCTCCATCTCGGCTCTCGCCGACGCTGCGTACGGCTGGACCCTCCTAGTCAAGCTCGTACTTGTGGGCGGCATCTTAATGATTGCGGCTGTCAACCGGTATTACTTTCTCACCCTGCTGGTGCACAGGTCCGGCAGGGCCGATGGGCTGATCTTCAGGACGATCCGTCGGTTCACCAGCGCGTCTCAATCCCAGTTCTCCCGGTTCATCCGGCTGGAGTGGATGATGGTTGTCGTGGCGCTGGTCTGTTCAGCCCTTCTCACCCAACTCATGCCGGCCCGCCATGTACGCCACCTCGAACATCTCAAGTCCCTTGAGCATCATGGCGGCCATCCGCCGGCGCACCACATGCCAACGGCAATGCCACCATCAACGCAAAGGTAGATGAGTGTTGACAGTCAGCTGGCCCCGCGCACGATACATCAAAGCGCTGGCCCTTGTCCTGACCCTTTCGCTCTTCGCGTTTGCGGCCGTCCTCCACTCGGTGCACCACCTCAGTTATCTCAACCAGGCGACTCAGTGTGCGGTTGCTTCAGCCTCCACACATCTGGCCGGCACCACCGTCGAGTCTGTTGCCATCGAGATACCTGCTCTGCCCTTGGAGATCGTTCCAGGAACCCGCTTTACTGATCCTTCCATCGTTTGTCTCGGTCCTGCCCACGGACGCGCTCCTCCTTCTTTCACTGTCTGAACTTCACGTCATTGCTCAGAAAACAGCGTTCAGCAGTCAGCGCTCAACCGTAGGTCGGGTTAGCGCAGCGTAACCCGACAACTCAGCCAAGGCGAAGGAAGTATCAGAAGCTGACCGCTGACCACTTGCTTAGAATTGCCTTGACGAGTCATTGGGAGGAGTCACAGCCATGAACAAGTGTTTATTGCGCGTCGATGAAGCGGCGATACTGCTGACCGTCAGCCGTTGGACTATTTACCGTTGGGTACAGGAAGGCCGATTGGATGCGACCAAGATCGGGAAGGGGAGTCTCCGCATCTTTCAAACCTCTGTGGCCGCACTGATCGAGCAGAACCGGACTTGGGACGCCGAGGTAAGTAAGAGTCATCTGATACACGTAGCCGCGCTGCCATGCGAGCGACTTGGTTAGCAAGAAGTATTTGTAGCAGCCATGAGCAAGCATCTGTAGACACGCTCGTCCGGAGGAAGTAGAAAGGGTTGTGAATTGTGTTCCTCCTCTGTGTCGTCTGTCGAAGGAGATGGAGCTTCATCAGTGGCGCTCTTGAATAAACCATCCCACGAACCTCGGCCTCTGAGGCTCCTTGCGGTATCCGCACTCGGTCTCTATCTGCTGGTCAATGCGTTCCTCATCCTGTGTCTAGTCCATCCCCATGATACCCACCTCCAAGGCCAGGCAGATGATCATCTCGGCTCTGTCTGTGAGTGGGTTCACAAAACAGTTTCCTCTCATGTGCCATCGTCAAGGGTACTCCTACTGTTAGCTGCCGCTATACTGCTTGCCTTCCTACCGTTACCTCAGCACTGTCCCCAGATCTCCCCCATCAGGCTGACCGGCCGTTCCCCACCCCTGCTCGCCTTCGCGTAAGTCTTTCCACTCGAGCACTACCAGTACACACCACAATTATCTCGCTTGCACCAAGACGCCTGAGCCTTTTCTAGGGCTTTGGTAGGGCCTGAGAACGAATCATTTCGTTGTGAGCACCCATGGGCTGCGGCCCAGGCTCGCCTCAGCGTCGCTACATCTTTTTGCTCAGTCTCCTCCTCTCGGTGGGGAGGATGGACTACATGGGAAGAACGAAGAAACTGGAGGTGTCATCGTGAAGAATGCGCACGTCGGAAGAGCCCGTAGAATCACAAGCCAAAGCATGCCCATCGAGAAGATGGTCCACGCCTCGTCCGACTACTTCGGTGAGGCGCTCCGCATTCTCGACAATGACATCACGCTCGAGCCGCAGCGCGAGCACCTGGCAGCGCTGTGGGGGTTGGTCATCGGCCTGACGCGCAGGCTCACGCAGGCTGCTGTTGAATGCCAGGATTATCGGGCTGCCGCCAAAAGAACAAACCGTCCCAGACCGAGGATGGAGGACGCATCGTAAAACCACTATCCGCCTACCCACCCTTCCCTGCCGCGGGGTTGGGCTGATGCGCCATGGCAGGAACTTCCTCCCTCGAAGCGGCTGAGCCTCTTCGGGACCGCCGTTCCTCTCTCCGGCGGTCCCGAGGCTCACCGCGCCAGGAAGGCAGGTAGATAGACCGAAGGCTGAAGGAAGGAAGAGGCTATTTTCTCAGGAAGGAGGCAACGATGGGACGACGCGGACGCAACCCTACGCGCAACTGGACAGCAGCCCTTGTCGGGCTGGCAACGCTCTTGGCATGGACCGATTGTGCAACGGCAGAGGAGGACAAGACAAAAGATGAAGTGACAACGTGAAGGAGGTGGTGGTGCGATCGACTGCTCTCAACGACATCTTTGTGCCGCTGAATGCCTCGATTGTCGATGAGACAAAGGTGCGGTCCCTGTCGCCTGCCACCAGCGACGCGGCCAGCCTGCTGCGAGACATTCCAGGCGTCAGCCTCTACGGCAACGGCGGCGTTTCCAGTCTGCCGGTGATCCACGGCATGGCAGACGACCGTCTGCGCATCAAGGTTGACGGCATGGATCTGATTTCTGCCTGTCCCAACCACATGAATTCGCCGCTTTCCTACATCGATCCGACCAACGTGGGGAGCGTCACGGCGTTCGCCGGCATCACGCCGGTCAGCGTCGGCGGCGACAGCATCGGCGGCACGATTCTGGTGGATTCGACGACGTCGGAATTCGCCGCCCCAGGCCAGGGCCACCTGCTCAAGGGCCAGGTCGGTACCTTCTACCGAAGCAACAACAAGGCCCGCGGCGGCAGTGCTTCGGTCACCCTCGCCGACGAGATGCTCAGCGTGACCTATAGCGGCTCGGTCACCCATGCCGACAACTACACGGCAGGCGGGAATTTCAAGGCGGCCGGGCCGGCCGCCATTGACAAGCCGGGGAATTTCCTCAATGGCGATGAAGTCGGCTCCAGCGCCTACAAGACCGAAAATCACACGCTGGGCTTCGCGCTGAAAAAAGCCAATCATCTGGTCGAACTGAAGTTAGGTTACCAGCATGTTCCGGAAGAAGGCTTTCCCAACCAACGCATGGACATAGTCAGTAACACCCAGTGGCGCCAGAACCTGCGCTATCTCGGCCGGTTCGACTGGGGCTCGCTGGATGCCCGCGCCTATCATGAAATGGTCCGGCACGCTATGGATTTCGGCGACGATAAACAGTTTGTGTATGGAGCAGCCCCCGGGGTCGTTGCGCCAGGGATGCCGATGAACACCGAGAGCAGGAACCTCGGCGGTGTGATCAAGGCCAGCATCGATCTGACCAAGCAGGACGTCCTCCGTGTTGGTGGTGAATATCAGCATTACCGGCTCGACGACCGGTGGCCGCCCTCCCCTGCCGTCTTGCCACCTGGTTTCATGATGGGAGGAATGGCGCCGAATGTGTTCATAAATCTCAACGATGGCACGCGCGAGCGAGCAGCGCTATTCGCCGAATGGGAGGCGCGCGTACATCCGCAGTGGCTGACGCTGCTAGGCGCCCGCTACGAGCGAGTAAAGATGGATACCGGGCGGGTGCAGGGCTACAACGCCATGATGTATGGGGCTGCAGCAGACGCATTCAACGCCCGCAATCACGACCGCACCGACCACAACTGGGATTTGACCGCGCTCGCCCGTTATACGCCGACGGCAATGCTCGGCCTCGAATTCGGGTACGCGCATAAGACCCGCTCGCCGAATCTGTATGAACGTTACGCCTGGTCGACGAGTTCAATGGCTATGATCATGAACAACTTCGTCGGAGACGGCAACGGCTATGTCGGTAATCTGGATCTGGACCCGGAAAAAGCACACACCCTGAGCGCTACCGTCAACTGGCATGCGGTCGATCGAAATTGGGAGTTCAAGGTCACACCGTACTACACCCATGTCACCGACTACATCGATGCGAAGCGCTGCGCGGGTAGCGGAACGGGCATGACTTCGATCTGTGGTGGCCCGGCGAATAATACTGCTACGAACAAGTTCGTCCTTCTCCAGTTCGTCAATCAGACGGCCCGGCTCTACGGTCTCGACGTCTCCGGCCATATGCCGCTAGCAACAACCGACGGTTTTGGCGCATTCCATCTTACGGGCCTGCTCAATTACACGAATGGCCAGAACACCACCACCGACGACGATCTCTACAATATCATGCCGCTCAACGGCAAGCTGGCGCTGGGACACAAGCTCGGCGGCTTCGACAGCAGCGTCGAGATGGTGATGGCGAAGGGCAAGAACAACATCTCCGATGTGCGAAACGAAATCAAGACAGCGGGCTACATCCTGGCCAATCTGCGTGCCGGCTACAACTGGAAGCTGGCACGGCTCGATTTCGGCATCGAGAATATGTTCGACAAGTTCTACTCCTTGCCGCTCGGTGGCGCCTATACCGGTCAGGGTGCGACCATGGGCCTTAACTCGATACCTTGGGGCATTGCCGTTCCCGGCATGGGACGCACGTTCTATACCGCCCTGACCGTTAAGTTCTGACAATCATACATACAAGAGGAATCTTGAGGATGAAGCGAGGGCACGCGTTTAAGGTATCTCACAAAGGAGGATAACTGTGCTCTATCGACGAATGCTCAGTGTGGCGGTGATCTTGGGGGCTGGCCTTGTTGCATCCTTTGCGGGGGCGGAGGACCAGCAGGTGGTGCTGATGCTGGGGGGAGAATCCTGCGCGAAGCACATAAGGGCGGTTGGAACAGCCCTCAAGAAGGTTGAGGCGGTCAAGTCGGTTGATCTTGGCAGTATGCCGGGCCATGCCATCGTCCTGGCAGAAACAGGGAGTGTCAAACCAGAGCAGTTGACGGCCGCTGTGGGCGGGGTCAGGGGTACCAACTAGCACTGCACCGCTGAGGTTATGAAATAGGCAGAGCTATACTTCGAAGCGTGGGTCCATGACTCTGTGGGTTGCGCACTCGCGCACCACGGTGGACTGGAACGTGCGCGTGCCTCCCTCTCACGTGCGTTCCGCAGGGGGCGGTCTTTCGACCGCTCCCTGTTGTCCACCGCCCCCGATGTAATCAAGGGGAGGGAAAGTCATCGACAAGCGTCTGCTGCGCGTGGATGAAGCGGCTACCCTGCTCAACGTGAGCCGCTGGACTATTTACCGCTGGGTCCACGAAGGCCGCCTTGAGGCGACTAAACTAACAAAGGGCAGTCTGCGCATTTTTTACGCCTCCGTCCTCGCCCTGATTGAGCAGAACCTGACTGGAGACTCCACGCCCCGCCCGCTATCCCGGAAGCGCCTGCGCCGTTAGATCGGGACAGCACGAATCCTGTGAGCACCGTGCCGTCCACCAGCCGGCGCCTGCCGTAGCGTTGGCGAATCGATCAGTGGTAACCCGAACTTTTCGCCCACCCCCCTGTCAAGCCATCTAAGAATGTTACCCTGGGCGTATTCATCGCGCCATAAAAGATGTTACTTTCGCCTCCGCCCAGCGAGTGGCTGGGTGGAGGCGTCAACTGGGAGACCGAAGGTCTCCGAGAGC
>Ga0209515_10001338_pt1 | contig 41705 bp, 39 predicted proteins | sample Subgroupgradi54m_FD_187454 | JGI IMG/M metagenome (GOLD analysis project Ga0209515, IMG submission 187454) | Subsurface groundwater microbial communities from S. Glens Falls, New York, USA - GMW60B uncontaminated upgradient, 5.4 m (SPAdes)... ... | reverse complement strand
CCCGCCTGTGTTGCCGCGCTGTCGGAAAGCGGTTGGGCCGATGCCGCCCACGGCATCATGACCACCGATACATTGCCGAAAGGCAGCTCACGGCGCATCACGCTCGGCGGGCAGACACTGACCATCACCGGTATTGCCAAGGGTTCTGGAATGATCCGCCCCGACATGGCGACGATGTTGGCCTACGTCGCCACGGACGCGCGCATGGATCGTGCGGCCTTGCAGCAAGCACTGACGGTTGCTGTCGAGGCGTCGTTTAATCGCATTACGGTCGATGGCGATACCTCCACCAACGATGCGTTGCTGCTGTTGGCGACCGGCACGGGCGCATCGATCAAACCGGGCAGTGACGATCACGCGACGTTCCAGCGCGCACTCAACGAAGTATGTATTGAACTGGCGCAAGCAGTGGTGCGCGATGGTGAAGGTGCGACCAAGTTCATCACGATTAACGTTACCGGCGGCGCCACGGAAGCCGACTGTCTTGAAGTCGCCTACACCATCGCCCATTCGCCGCTGGTTAAAACCGCGTTTTCCGCCTCGGACCCGAACTGGGGACGCATTCTGGCGGCGGTCGGGCGCGCGCGCGTCGCACACCTGGATGTGGACGCCGTGGCGATTCATCTGAACGACGTCCGCGTTGTACAGAGTGGTGCGCTCGTGTCGGACTACACCGAGGCCAAGGGTGTGGCGGTCATGAAAGAGCCTGAGATCTGCATTCGCGTAGACCTCGGTCAGGGTAAGGCGGCCGCGCATGTCTGGACGACAGATTTGTCGCACGAGTATGTGCGCATCAATGCCGACTATCGCAGCTAGGGATGTCGTCCATGTCGCGGTGGGTATCCTCACCGACCGCGGTCGCTTCTTCATTACCCGTCGCCCGCCGAGTGTGCATCAGGGCGGCAAATGGGAATTCCCCGGTGGTAAGGTAACTCTCGGCGAATCGGTACTCACCGCGCTCACGCGTGAGCTGCACGAAGAACTCGGCATCGACGTCCACGCGGCGCAGCCGCTCATGCAGGTCCGCCATGCCTATTCCGATAAAACCGTGCTGCTCGACACGTGGCGGGTAAGCGCGTATTCCGGTGTCGCGCACGGCCGTGAAGGACAAGAGGCGCGCTGGGCGTCGCACGCCGAGATGTTGACCCTCGATTTTCCGCAAGCCGATCTGCCGATCCAGCGACGCCTGTGGTTACCGGCGCTGTACGCGATATCCGATTGTGCACGCCACGGGCGCGAGGTGTTTTTGGAGCGACTCGATGCGGCGCTTGCCGGTGGTTTGCGGCTCCTGCAGCTGCGCGAACCGGCGATGACGCAGGACCTCTACGCGGCACTCGCACGGGAGGTCATTGCGCGTTGCCATCGGTACGGCGCGAAGGTGCTGTTGAACGCCGATCCATCGTGGGTGAGCGAGACCGGCGCCGACGGCGTGCATCTCAATAGCCGGCGCTTGATGCAGATGCAGGCCCGGCCGTTGTCAGCCACCGAGTTTGTGCTTGCATCCTGTCACGATGAAACCGAACTCGCACAGGCGACCGCACTCGGGGTCGATGCCGTCGCGCTCGGCCCGGTGGCACCCACCACGAGCCATCCCGATGTGACACCGATGGGGTGGAACCGTTTCGGTGTGTTGTGCCGCGGGGTGGCGCCCGCGGTGTATGCGCTCGGCGGGATGCATGCGGAGCAGCTGACGGATGCGCGCCGCCACGGTGTGCAAGGGTTGGCCATGATCAGCGGCCTGTGGGATGCCACGGATATCCGGGCCGTGATCGCGGCGTGCGAGGTGGTTTAGTTGCGGCCAAGCGCCAGATAGCGCTCATGTAAGTTGTTGACACCTTCTTGCAGTTGCATGCGATCGCTATTGTTTTCGAGCACGTCATCGGCATGCGCCAGACGTTCCGTCCGTGAAATCTGCGCCGCCATCACGCGGCGAACCTCGTCTTCCGTCAAGCCGCTGCGGGCGTTGACGCGACGTATTTGCAGCGCTTCGTCGCAGTCCACCACCAGGATGCGATCGACCAGGTCGTCGAAACCCGTTTCCACCAGCAAAGGCACGGCGATGATGACATACGGTGCATCGAGTTCCGCAAGACGCTTGCGCACACCTTCACGAATACGGGGATGGAGAATGGCTTCAAGCGCCTTGCGCTTCAACGGATCACTGAAGACGAGTGCGCGCATCCTGGCGCGGTCGAGGGCGCCGTCGGCACCCAGAATGTCGGCACCGAAACGTTGAACGATTTCGGTATGCGCGGGCGCATTTTGCCGGACGACTTCGCGTGCGAGTTCATCGGTATCGATGACCGGCGTCCCCAATTCGGTAAAAAACTGCGCGACGGTTGTCTTGCCGCTGCCGATTCCGCCCGTGAGGCCGACGCGCAACATTGAGCAGGCTTAGAAGCGGGCGATTTGAAAGTAGTAGCGCGTGATGCTGTCGCCCCACATCAGCGCCACCCAACCGGCGCCACACAGAAACGGCCCAAAGGGGATCGGCAGTTGGCGATTGCGGCCGAAGCAGACGATGAACGTGATGCCGACCACGGCACCGAGAAACGATGACAGCAGCAGAATCATCGGTAATTGTTGCCAGCCCAACCATGCGCCGAGGGCGGCGAAAAGTTTGAAATCACCGAAACCCATGCCTTCCTTGCCGGTGAGGAGTTTGAAGGCGTGGTACACGAGCCACAGCGAGCCGTATCCTGCGACCGCGCCGATCACGGCCGCGGACAGCGGTACGAACAGATTCGACACATTGACCAGCAAGCCGAGCCACACCAGCGGCAGCGTGATGTCATCGGGTAGAAACTGGGTGTCGTAGTCGATAAGCGTCAACACGACGAGTGCCCACGTGAACAAGAGCGCCGCCGCAGTCGCTACGCCGTAACCGAAATGCCACGCAACGAACGCAGAGAGAAAACCGGTGGCCAGTTCCACTGATGGATAACGCCACGAGATCGCGTTGCCGCAGGCCGAACACTTTGCGCGCAGCCACAGAAAGCTCAAGACCGGAATGTTTTCCCAGGCCTGGATGGCGTGGCCGCAGTGCGGACATTGCGAGCGCGGTCGGACCAGGTCGAAGGGTGCCGCCGCGGGCGCGGCCGGTGTCGCCTCCGGTTGCAATATTTCGTGCGCCTGCACGCGCCAGCGGCGATCCAGCATGACCGGCAGTCGCAGCACCACCACGTTGAGAAAGCTGCCGATGATCAGGCCGAGCACAAAGATGACGGCGACGAATACCATCGGGTGCATGCTGAGAAAAAGGTGCAGATCGGTCATGACGCGGAGGGCGATCCCCTTTGATTATACGTTAACACCGCTACGCAGGAACGCAGCGCCCCCTGGTACCGCTGGCCCACTGACGCGTTGCGCAGATTGTTGTTGTGAATCTTTTTAAACGGTGGCCGCCATTTTGAAGATAGGCAGGTACATGGCGACTACGAGTCCGCCGACGACGATACCAAGGAAGGCCATGATGATCGGTTCGAGCAGGCTCGACAGGGCGGCGACCGCATCGTCTACTTCCGCCTCGTAGAAGTCGGCGACCTTACCGAGCATCTTATCGAGTTCGCCGGATTCTTCGCCGATGGCCACCATCTGCACCACCATATTGGGGAACAGCCCGGTCGTGGCCATTGCCGATTGCAGCTGCATACCGGTGGAAACATCGTTTTTAATCTTAAGTGTGCCTTCGTAGTAGAGGCGATTGCCCGCCGCGCCGGCTACTGAATCCAGCGACTCCACCAGCGGTACACCAGCGGCGAACATGGTTGCTAACGTGCGCGCAAAGCGGGCAATGGTGGCTTTTTTTATGATCACGCCAATTACGGGCGCTTTCAGCAGTAACTTGTCCATCCCGTGCTGCATTTTTTCGGAACGCTTATAGGTATACCCGATAAACATCACACTGCCGACGATGGCGCCAATGATGAGGTACCAGTACGCGGTAAAGGTGCGTGAAAGGTCGATCACCATCTTGGTCAAGGCTGGCAAGTCGGCGCCGAATCCCGCGAACAGACTTTCGAACTGCGGGATAACGAAGATCAACAGTACGGCGGTGATAATGAAGGCCACGGCGACTACGGCTGCCGGATAGAAAAGCGCGGATTTGATCTTGCCTTTGATGGCCTCTATCTTTTCCTTGTACGTGGCGACTTTATCGAGAATGCCGTCGAGAATACCGGCCGCTTCACCGGCGCCGACCAGATTGCAGTACAGCGCGTCGAAATAAAGCGGATGTTTGCCAAGCGCCGCGGTCAGGCTGGTGCCGGATTCGACGTCCTGTTTCACCGACATGATCAGTGCCTGCATACTCGGATTCTCGTGGCCCTTGCCGACGATATCGAATGCCTGCGCCACCGGGATACCCGCCTGCAGCATGGTCGCCAACTGACGCGTGAAGATGGCAACGTCTTTGGGCGTGATCTTCTTTTTGAACGTGAACAGCGCCTTGCGGACTTTAACTACCTTGGTGGGATTGACGCCCTGACGGCGCAGCGTCGCGTTGACGTAGGCAACGCTGACGGCCCCCATCTCGCCCCTGACTTTTTTCCCCGACCGGTCGACGCCTTCCCAGGAATACGAGTCGAATTTCTTTTTCGCTGCAGTTTGTTGGGCCATGTTTTTTAGACGTTAGTTACGCTTTCGATTTCGGCCAGGGAGGTGACGCCGTCCTTGACCTTCTTGAGACCAGATAAACGCAGGTCGGACACGCCTTCTTTACGTGCCTGTTGTTCCAGTTCGAGCTGATTGCCGCCGCGCATGATGATCTGCTGCATCGGTTCGGTGATCGGCATCACCTGGTAAATACCGACGCGCCCGCGGTAACCATCGGTGCATTGGTCGCAGCCGACCGGACCGTACGGCGTGAAATGCCCGACATCGCCTTCCTTGAATCCGGCCTTGAGCAGCGCCTCGCGCGGAATTTCGAGTGGCTGTTTGCAGCTCGCGCACAGGCGGCGGCACAGACGCTGCGCAACGATGAGAATGACGCTAGAGGCGATGTTGAACGGCGGCACGCCCATGTTGGCGAGACGCGTGAGGGTGGCCGGCGCATCGTTGGTATGCAGCGTCGACAGCACCAAGTGACCGGTTTGCGCCGCCTTGATGGCGATTTCGGCTGTCTCCAGGTCGCGGATTTCGCCGACCATGATGATGTCGGGATCCTGACGCAAGAAGGCACGTAGTGCCGAAGAAAAGTTGAGCCCCTGCTTTTCGTTGATGTTGACCTGGTTGATGCCGGCGACGTTGATTTCCACCGGGTCTTCGGCGGTCGAGATGTTGTTGTCCGGCGTGTTCACCATATTGAGCGCGGTGTAGAGCGTGACAGTCTTACCGCTACCGGTCGGGCCGGTCACCAGGATCATGCCGTAGGGCCGCTGAATGGCCTCGACGAAGCTCGTCTTCTGCGCTTCCTCGAATCCCAGTTTCTCCACACCCAGCGTGGCCGAAGTGGGATCGAGTACGCGCAAGACGATCTTTTCGCCCCACAGGGTCGGCAGCGTGCTGACGCGAAAGTCGATGGCGCGGTTCTTGGAGATGCGCATCTTGATGCGCCCGTCCTGCGGTACGCGGCGTTCGGCGATGTCGAGCCTGGCGAGAATCTTCAGGCGCGCCGCGATGCGGCTGGCAATCTGCAGCGGCGGGTGGGCGATTTCGTGCAGCATGCCGTCCTGACGATATCGGACCCGGTAGATCTTTTCGTAAGGCTCGACGTGGATATCGGATGCGCCCTTGTGGACGGCATCCATCAGAATCTTGTTGACGAATTTCACCACCGGCGCGTCATTGACGCCTTCTTCGCCGGCCGCGCCGGCGTTAGCACCTTGTTCGTCTTCGGTCGCCAGGATCTCGAGATTGTCCAGCCCTTCATCGCCGCCGGTCATGTCCGAGAGGCTGGTGTCCTGCGCCTCCAGCGCCTTGTCGATGGCGTCGGAGAGCTTATCCTCTTCAACCAGAATCGCTTCGGTGCCTAAACCGGTGTGGAACTTGATTTCGTCCAGGGCCGCGACATTGGTCGGGTCCGCTACACCGACATACAAGCGCGTACCGCGCTTGAAAAGCGGTAGTACCCGGTGGCGGCGGATGATTTTTTCATCCACCAGCTTGATCGGTGCATGTTCCATATCGAGCGCGCTGATCTGGAACAGGGGGATGCCAAAGGCATCCGACGCCACGCGTGCAATGGTGGTGCTGTCGAGTTTCTTGCTTTCGACGAGTTGCGTAACAAAAGAGGTCTTGGTCGAAAGCGCGGTCGACTGAATGCGCTCGGCATCGGTGGTGCTGAGCAAGTTGTCGCGCACCAGCCGTGACGCCAGACCGCTAAGGTTCGATGCGCCGGTCGCGTGGGGAGTGGGGGTAGCCATATTGTTTGTTATGCGAAATCCGTACGCGCTATCGTGTGGTGGCTGACATCAAAATATAGTTGAGTTCTATCGGTTCGCAAAACTTGGTTAGTAGAAAAACCGCCGTCGAATCAGGGAGGTGGATTGTATTACGGAACCAAGCCGTGAAGTGCCCTATTGCAGGTGTGAGGGCGCCGACGCAAGGTCGCTTCTGGAGGACGATTGATCTCCCATAGCGCCAGTGCCAACTGGTGGCTCGACTTTCATATAAATTAGACTTATTCTAAAGGCTCGGTCCTAGAGTCAAGTATTTATTCCATTTATAACTCAAATGGTTATCAAGGAGCTGATTATGAAGAGCCTTAAAGGTACGAAGACGGAAGAGAACCTCAAGGCCGCGTTTGCCGGAGAATCCCAAGCCAATCGCCGCTATCTCTACTTCGCCGCCAAGGCCGATGTGGAAGGTTTTAACGACGTGTCGGCTGTCTTTCGTTCCACAGCCGAGGGTGAAACCGGCCACGCGCACGGGCATCTCGAGTATCTAGAGCAGGTGGGCGATCCCGCTACCGGTCTGCCGATCGGTCCGACCGACAAGAATCTCAAGGCCGCGATCGCCGGCGAGACCCACGAGTACACCGACATGTACCCGGGCATGGCCAAGCAGGCGCGCGATGAAGGTTTAACGGAAATCGCCGACTGGTTCGAAACCTTGGCCAAGGCCGAGCGCTCGCACGCCAACCGTTTCCAGAAAGCGCTGGACGGTCTCGGTAAGTAGTTCCGTCGATCCCGGACCGCTGAGGCGGTCCGGTTTTTGTTTTGGAGGACTGATCATGTCGGCTCCTACCGATGGCGCGCGCGAGGGCAGTCTCGAGGCGCCGACGCGCCATCCCCTCGACTGGAAAAATCCCGAGTTCTATCACGAACCCGCGCTCATCAAAGAGCTCGAACGCGTGTTCGATATCTGCCATGGATGTCGCCGCTGTTTTTCGCTGTGCAATTCGTTCCCGACGCTGTTCGATGCCATCGATGCCTCCGAGACAATGGAGCTCGATAGTGTCGACAAGAAGGTCTACTGGCAGGTCGTCGACAACTGCTACCTGTGCGACATGTGTTACATGACCAAGTGTCCGTACGTGCCGCCGCATCCGTGGAATGTCGATTTCCCGCATCTAATGCTGCGTGCGAAGGCGGTGCACTTCAAGCAGGGCGAGGTGCGCCCGCGCGACAAGCTGCTGTCGAACACCGACATGGTCGGCAAGCTCGCCGGTATTCCGGTGGTGGTGCAGGCGGTGAATGCGGCGAACCAGTCCAGGCCGGCGCGCCGCGTGCTGGAGAAAGTGCTCGGTGTTCATCCCGACGCCACGTTGCCGAAATATCACAGCGACACGCTGCGCAAACGCGCGACGCGTCGCGACAATGCGGCCATCGCCCCCGTCGCGGCCGGCCGTACGCGCGGCAAGGTCGCCCTGTTTGCGACCTGCTACGGCAACTACAACGAGCCGCACATCGGCGAAGACCTGATCGCCGTGCTCGAACACAACGGCATACCGGTTGTCCTGGCCGAGAAAGAGCGCTGCTGCGGCATGCCCAAGCTCGAGATCGGTGATCTGGACGCCGTGGCGCGTGCCAAGGAAGAAAATATTCCGGTGCTGGCGCGGATGATCGACGCCGGCTACGACATCATCGCGCCGGTGCCATCGTGTGTGCTGATGTTCAAGCAGGAACTGCCGCTCATGTTTCCGAATGATGCCGATGTCGCCAAGGTGCGGGCCGCGATTTTCGATCCGTTCGAGTATCTGTGGCTGCGACACAAGGAGGGTAAATTCGACACCCGCTTCGCGCGTGCGCTCGGAACAGTGGCTTACCATGTGCCGTGTCATCAGCGGGTGCAGAACATCGGCCTCAAGACACGCGATGTGCTGAGCCTGGTGCCGCAGACGACCATCGAGGCCATCGAGCGCTGTTCCGGCCACAACGGGACGTACGCGGTAAAAAGTGAATTTCATGAGGTGTCGATGAAGATCGGCCGTCCCGTGGTAAGCCGCGTGGCGGCGCTGGAGGCGGATTACTACAGCAGCGATTGCCCGATGGCGGGGCATCAAATCGAAAATGGCCTCGACAACGGCAAACGACCCGAGCATCCGCTGTCGCTGTTGCGGCTCGCGTACGGAATATAAGAACATGACACTGACCGACCGTGGAGCGGCGTCGATGACCAAGTTGAAGCGCGAGGATCTTTACACGCTCGAGCAGTACGCCCAACTGCGCGCGCAGTTTCGGGCCCAGGTGATCGCGCACAAGCAGACCCGGCAAGTGAACGTCGGCCCCCACGCGGCGCTGTATTTTGAAGACCGCCTCACCATGCAATACCAGGTGCAGGAGATGCTGCGCGTCGAGCGAATTTTCGAGGCCGAGGGTATCGAGGACGAACTGGCCACATACAACCCGCTGATCCCGGATGGCTCCAACTGGAAGGCGACGTTCATGCTCGAGTATCCCGATGTCGATCAACGGCGCCAGGCGCTGGCGCAGTTGATCGGCATTGAGGATCGTGTATGGGTGCGCGTGGCCGATTTCGAGCCGGTCTGGGCGATCGCCGATGAAGACATCAAACGCGAGAATGACGCCAAGACATCGTCAGTGCACTTCGTCCGCTTCGAGCTCACGGCACCGATGATTGCCGCGGTGAAGCGCGCCGCGGCAGTGCGCATGGGGATCGACCATTCACACTACCGTAGCGAAACGACGTTGACGGCGGCGACGCGCGACTCGCTCGCGGCCGATCTCAGCGCGTGATTGCCGCCGTTTTCCCGATAGCCGCGTATCGAACCCCCCATCGAACTCCGGTATACTCGCGCGCGCTTATGGTGCACCTGCGCAGCGAGTACTGCTAAATGAATCCGAGAACAACGCTGATCCATGGCCTGCTGCTTGCTGTCGCATCGTTGTGCGCGGGCAGCGCATTCGCGGCGCGCGACGTGCCCCGTACCACCGACGATCCGGAAATTCATTTCGATCCAAGTCTGGTGAAGCAATGGAAAGAGGCCGACGTTGCCGCGCCCGCTTATCCGCAAGACGCCGATCTCATTGCGGTTGCGCTGGGTCCGACTGACACGCTGAAGGTGTATGTGGATACCAAATCAATCAGCCGTGCGGCAGACCGGGTGTTGCGGCTTTCCTTGGTCGTTGAATCGTCTTCCGGTACGCGCAATTATTTTTTCGATGGGATTCGCTGTGAGACCCGCGAATACAAGACCTACGTAATCGGTTCGCCGGAAAACAACTTCGTGCCGATAAAAAAGCCCACGTGGCAGGCAATCCCGCGACCAACGCATTTCGGTTTGTTCTATCCAAATACTACGCCTGCGATAGCGCATCCTCCTCCGCGCTCAATCCGGACGATGTCTTGGCTCGACTCAAACGTCGCCCCGACCCCATAGAGTGACACGCATGACGTCCTACGATTCTTCCGCCATTGAAGTCCTGACCGGCCTCGAGCCGGTGCGCCGCCGGCCCGGCATGTACACCGACACCTCGCGCCCGAATCACCTGGCGCAGGAAGTGGTCGACAACGGCGTGGACGAGGCCATCGCCGGCCACTGCAAGCGCATTGACGTCGTGCTCTACAAGGACAATTCGTTGTCGGTCACCGACGACGGCCGCGGCATGCCGGTCGACAAGCACAAGGGTGAAAAAGTCTCGGGCGTGGAAGTGATCCTCACGCGCCTGCACGCGGGCGGAAAATTCTCCGGCAAGAACTACACCTACTCCGGCGGTCTGCACGGCGTCGGCGTGTCGGTGGTGAATGCGTTGTCGACCAAGCTTGAAGTGTTCGTGAAGCGCGACGGCAAGGAACACAAGATGGTGTTCGCCGACGGCAAGAAGAGTTCCGACCTGCGCGTGATCGGCAAGGTGCCGGCGAAGCAGACCGGCACCACCGTGCGTTTCTGGCCCGACCCGAAATACTTCGATACGCCCAAGTTCGCCGTTCCACGCCTGAAGCATCTGCTGCGCGCCAAGGCGGTGCTGTGTCCCGGTCTCAAAATCACGTTCACCGACGAGACGGATAAGAAGAATGACGAAGAGTGGTACTTCGAAGACGGTTTGAAGGATTACCTGCTCTCGGCGCTCGACGGTATTGAGATGATCCCGGAAGAGCCGTTTCTCGGGCACTTCAAGGGCAAGGAAGAAGAAGTGGATTGGGCGGTAGTATGGATGCCGGAAGAGGGTGAGCCGCTGATGGAGAGTTACGTCAATTTGATTCCGACGGTGCAGGACGGCACGCACGTCAATGGGTTCCGAACCGGCATCACCGACGCGCTGCGCGAGTTCTGCGAGTTTCGCAGTCTGCTGCCGCGTGGCGTGAAATTGGCGCCAGAAGATGTGTGGGGCCGTGTTTCTTTCATCTTGTCGTTCAAGATGCGCGATCCGCAATTCTCGGGGCAGACGAAAGAACGCCTGACCTCGCGCGATGCCGCCGCGTTTGCGGGCGGTGTCGCCAAGGACGCGTTCAGCATCTGGCTCGGCCAACACGTGGCCGACGCCGAGCGCATCGCGCAGCTGGCGATCGATGCCGCCAACGAACGCATACGCCAGGCGAAGAAGGTCGAGCGCAAAAAGATCACCAGCGGTCCGGCGCTGCCGGGCAAGCTCGCCGATTGCAGCAGCACCGATCCGGCGCGCACGGAATTGTTTCTGGTGGAAGGTGACTCCGCCGGCGGTTCCGCCAAACAGGCGCGCGATCGCGAATTCCAGGCAGTGATGCCGCTGCGCGGCAAGATTCTGAATACCTGGGAAGTCGATTCGTCGCAGGTGTTATCGTCGCAGGAAGTGCACGACATTGCGGTCGCGCTCGGCGTCGACCCGGGCGTCGACAAGATCGACGACCTGCGTTACGGCAAGGTCTGCATCCTCGCCGACGCCGACTCCGATGGCGCCCACATCGCCACGCTCCTGTGCGCACTGTTCGTGAAGCACTTCAAGTCGCTCGTGGCCGCCGGTCATGTGTATGTCTCGATGCCGCCGCTGTTCCGCATCGATGTCGGACAGGATGTGTACTACGCGCTCGATGAAAGCGAAAAGAAGGGCACGCTCGAGCGCATCACCTCGGAGCGGCCGAAGGCGAAGGTGTCGATTACGCGCTTCAAGGGTCTGGGTGAGATGAATCCGCTGCAGCTGCGCGAGACGGTCATGGACCCGAACACGCGCCGGTTGATACAGCTGTCGATCAAGAGCGGCGATACGACCAACAAGATAATGGACATGCTGCTCGCCAAGAAGCGCGCCGGCGATCGCAAGCAGTGGCTTGAGAGCAAGGGCGACAAGGCCGAGGTGCTGTAGTGAAGGAAGTCCGTGCCGAGATCTATATCGAAGCGACCGCCGAATGGGTATGGCGGGTGCTGACGAATTTCGAGGCGTATCCGAAATGGAATCCGTTTATACGGAACATCGAGCGTAGCGAGCTTCGTCCCGGCGCCAAGCCAAGAGTGAGCGTGCATCTGGCCGACGGTACCGACAAGACTTTCCGTCCGGTGTTGGTGGCGGTCGTGCCAGCGGCGGAGTTGCGCTGGCGCAGCAGCACATTATTCGGCGGATTGTTCGATTGCGAACATACATTCACGATCGAACCCCATCGGACCGGGATTCGGTTTACACAGTGCCAGCACTTCTCCGGATGGTTGGCGTGGCTGCTGGCGCGGTCCATGGTCGCGAAGACACGCCCGGGCGTTGAAGACATGAACAAGAGTTTGAAAAGGGTCGCAGAAGCGAAATACTGATGGCGAAGAAACCGGCTAAATCCAAGTCCTCCAAACCAGCGAAGCGGGCCAGCAGGGCGGTGGCCATTGAGCGCCCGATGATCGCCGTGGAGACGGTGCCGCTCGCGGTGTTCACCGAGAAGGCCTACCTCGATTATTCGATGTACGTGGTGCTCGATCGCGCGCTGCCCTATATCGGCGACGGTCTGAAACCCGTGCAGCGACGCATCCTGTACGCCATGTCGGAACTCGGGCTGTCGGCGGCGGCTAAATATAAAAAGTCAGCGCGCACCGTGGGTGACGTGCTCGGTAAGTATCATCCGCACGGCGATACCGCGTGCTACGAGGCGATGGTGCTGATGGCGCAGCCGTTCAGCTACCGCTATCCGCTCGTCGATGGCCAGGGTAACTGGGGTTCCTCGGATGACCCGAAGTCGTTTGCCGCGATGCGTTACACCGAATCGCGGCTCACGCATTTCTCGCAAGTGCTGTTGTCGGAGCTCGGCCAAGGCACCGCGGAATGGGTGCCGAATTTTGACGGCACGTTGGAGGAGCCGCGCATCATGCCGGCACGCCTGCCGCATGTGTTGCTGAACGGCACCACCGGCATCGCGGTCGGTATGGCGACCGATATCCCGCCGCACAACGTGCGCGAAATCGCCGCCGCCTGCATAAAGCTGCTCGACAAGCCGGATGCCACGCTGAGCGATCTGCTCAAGCACGTTAAAGGTCCGGACTATCCGACCGACGCGGAAATTGTTTCGTCGGCCGCTGAGTTGCGCGAAATCTACAAGACCGGTAACGGCAGCACGCGTTGTCGCGGCCGCTGGGAGCGCGAAGACGGCAATATCATCATTACCGCGCTGCCGTATCAGGTCTCGCCGGCCAAGATCCTGGAGCAGATCGCGCAGCAGATGCGCGACAAGAAGCTGCCCATGGTGGAAGACTTGCGCGATGAGTCGGATCACGAAAATCCGACGCGTCTCGTCATCATGCCGCGTTCGAACCGCGTCGATGCGGTCGAGCTGATGGATCACCTGTTCGCCACCACCGATCTCGAGCGCACGTACCGCGTTAACCTGAACATCATCGGACTGAACGGACGACCGCGCGTATTTAATCTGGTTGAGCTGTTGAATGAATGGCTCGCGTTTCGGGTCGAGACCGTGCGCAAGCGCTTGCAGTACCGTCTGGACAAGGTCAACCAGCGCCTGCATATCCTCGATGGTTTGCTGATCGCCTATCTGAACCTCGATGAGGTGATCCGCATTATTCGTCGCGAAGAAGAGCCGAAGCCGGTGTTGATGAAGCGCTTCAAGCTCACGGAAGCGCAGGCCGAAGCGATTCTGGAAACCAAGTTGCGTCACCTCGCCAAGCTCGAGGAAATGAAAATCAAGGGCGAGCAGAAAGAGCTCGCGCAGGAAAAGACGGATCTTGAAAAGATTCTCGGCTCGCGCGCCAAGCTCAAGCAGAAGGTGCGTGAAGAGATCGAGGCCGACGCCGAAGAATTCGGCGATCCGCGCCGCGCACCGATCGTGCAGCGCGACGCGGCCAAGGTGATCGACATCACGCAACTGTTGCCGAGCGAGCCGATTACCGTGGTGCTGTCGGAGAAGGGTTGGGTGCGTGCCGCCAAGGGTCACGATGTCGATGCCCGTACGCTCGATTACAAAACCGGCGATGCGTTCATCCAATCCGCGCGCGGCAAGAGCAATCAACTGGCGATCGTCCTCGACTCGACCGGCCGTACCTATACGTTGCCGGCGCACAAGCTGCCCTCGGCGCGCGGTCATGGTGAGCCGCTGTCATCGAGTCTGAACCCGCCGCCGGGTGCGACCTGGTCGGGCGTGGTGATGGGCGAGCCCGACGATTTGTATTTGCTGTCGTCGGATGCGGGCTATGGCTTCATCTGCAAGCTGTCGGATTTAATCACCGACCGACGGGCCGGTAAGGCCGTGCTCAAGGTGCCGAAAGGCGCGAACGCCTTGCCGCCGCAACGTGTCACCGATCTCGACAACGAGTGGTTGGCGGTGGCGACCGTGAAGGGCAATATTCTGGTGTGCGCGGTGGGTGATTTGCCGAGGATGGATAAGGGCAAAGGCGACAGCATTCTGAGCATCCCCGGCGCCAGGGTCGCCAAGCGCGAGGAGTATCTCGCCGGCATTGCGGTCTTTAAAGAGGGGCAGCAGTTGATGGTTCGCACGGCCAAGGGTGAGCTCAAGCTTCGGTCGGGGAACGATATCGATCAGTATGTCTCCGAACGCGGATTCCGTGGATCGAAGTTGCCGCGTGGGCATCAGGACGTGAAGGGCATCGAAACGATTGAGAAGTGACACGCATAGTGTGTCATCCCCACGAAGCGGGGATCCAGATCAGCAAATGACGCCGCCGCAAGGCGGCGTTTGTTTTTACGTTGACCAGCGCGCGTTAGCGCGACCCAAGGCGCATGATCAACATTGAAGACCCACCCACCTATGCGGCATGATGTCGCTCCAAGGTAAAACGAGAATTCAGGACAATGTTCCAGATCCCAATCTCCGACACCGTCGGCCTTGTATGCTTCGCGGCGCTGTGGCTAGGCTACACGGTCTACACCGACGACGGTGAGCCGCGCAAGCATTCGCTACGCGCGGTCATGCACAAGAACCGTTATCGCTGGATGTGTCAGGTGCTGCGGCGCGACAACCGCATCATGGACACCAATATCCTGAGCCAGCTGGGGCAGGGCGCATCGTTTTTTGCTTCGACGTCGCTGCTGATTCTTGCCGGATTGGTCGGTGTTCTCGGCGGCACGGACGATGCGGCCGTGGCGTTGCGGCAGATCCCGTTCGCCGGACGCATCACGCACTCGCAGTGGGAGCTTCGACTGGTGGTGCTGATCGTGATTTTCGTGCACGCCTTCTTCAAATTCACGTGGGCCCTGCGTCAGTTCAACTATTGCGCGGTGCTGGTGGGCGCCGCCGCGCCGGCGCATCAAGACACCGTCGATGAAGCGTGGGTCCGCGGCACCGCCTGGGTAAGCACGCTTGCGTCGAAGGATTTCAACCAGGGTTTGCGGGCGTATTACTTTGCGCTCGGTGTGATCGCGTGGTTTATCGATGTGTGGGTGTTTATGGGCGTTACAGCGCTGGTGGTGGGCGTGTTGTACTACCGCGAATATCACTCCGAAGCACTGCGCACGCTGGAGTTGCGTAAGGATATCGGCATTACCGGTACGCGACGCAAGCGCACCGCCAAGTAGGGGGTTATTGAATGCGCCGCTCAGGCGCGCTGGCGCGTGTCGTCGTCGAGACGCAGCAGCGTCGCGGCCTGGTCGAATGAGAATCCCACCACGTCGACCGGTTGTTTCTTACCTTTTACTTTGATGCGCTGCTCGTGTCCCGACCAGAACGATTCGGGGAAGAGCTTGTAGGCGTCGTCGGCAATCAGGATATCGGTGCCCAGCATTCGGGTCTGCTCCTGCAGGCGGAATGTCAGGTTGACGGTGTCGCCGATCGCCGTGTGTCCCTGGTCGGTGCCGATGGCGGCAATGCCGAAGTTGACGCCGGCGCCGATGCCGAGCGGTTGCGGCAAATCGGGATGCGAGGCGTTGATATGGCTTGAAAGCCGGTTCAACTCACACGCGGCGTCCATGGCCCGTAATACCGCGCGCGATTCGTCGCCGTTGGCGCTCCAGCGTGCGTACACGCAATCGCCGAGAAACTTGTCGATCACCCCGTAACGTTCCTTGATGCAACCGGTGACGGCGCGAAACCACTCGTTCATTAATTCCGTCAGCGGCCGCACTGCCATGGATTCCGAGAGCGTGGTGAATCCGCGGATATCGGCGACCAGAATCGCGATCTTCACCACTTCGACCGACTGCTGCGTCAGCATCATGGTGGAGCGCGAGTCAGGTTGTGCGGCCGGGCGCGCGACGGCGCTGCGCTGTTCGAAGCGCATGGTCTGGGGGCCGATGGTGATCTGATCGCCGTCGTTGATCCGCGTGGGCAGACTGATGCGGCTGGCATTCAGCAGGCTGCCGTTGGCGCTGCCTTCGTCGATGAGGTAGTAGTCGCCGTCCTGCAGGCGGCAGATCATGGCGTGGCGGCGCGAGACGTGCTGATCGTCGAGCACGATGTCGTTGCCGGCATCGCGGCCGATGGTCATGATCTCCTTGCAGGCGAAGCGCTGCTCGTTCTCGCCTGCGGCGAGGATGACGAAAGCCGACATCGTCCCACCCCTTATTGTGGTCGCCCCGAACCGGGCCACTAACTTTAAGCATAGGCCCAAAACGCCGCAAGCACGGCGGATTTGAGGCTTGGCCTGTACAATGCGCGCATGCGAATGGCGGCGGTAGTGGAATACGACGGCACCGATTTCTGCGGCTGGCAGCGCCAGGACGAGGTGCGTACGGTGCAGCAATGCGTGGAAGAAGCGCTGTCAAAAGTGGCCAACGAGCCGGTTCACGTGACGGTCGCCGGCCGTACCGATACCGGCGTGCACGCCATGGCGCAGGTCATTCACTTCGATACCGCGGCGACACGTAGCGAGTACTCGTGGGTGCGCGGCGCCAACCGGTATCTGCCGCCGGACGCAGCGCTGCTGTGGGCCGGCCCGGTGGCGGACGGATTTCACGCGCGCTTTTCGGCCACCGGGCGCCACTATCACTATGTAATTTTGAACCGGCCGCTGCGCCCGACGCATCTGCGCAATCGCGTGACCTGGGAATACCGCCTGCTCGATGTGGCGCGCATGCAGGCAGCGGCGACGCGCTTGATCGGCAAGCATGACTTCACCTCGTTTCGCGCCATCGAATGCCAGGCCAAGAGCCCGGTGCGCGAGCTGCGTGCGCTCACCGTCGAGCGTCACGGCGAACTCGTTCACATCCGCGCGTACGCCAATGCGTTTCTGCAGCACATGGTGCGAAATCTTGCGGGGGTGCTGTCGGCCATCGGCGCCGGTGAGCGCGAACCGGAGTGGGCGCGCGACGTGCTGGCGGCACGCGACCGGACTCAAGGTGGTGTGACGGCACCGCCCGATGGGCTGTACCTGACGGATATCGAATATCCCGCGGAGTTCACGATCCCGCGGTTTTCGCGCGACGCCGGGCTCTGGTAAGCTCTGTCGTTCCCATGCGTACCCGAATAAAAATCTGTGGCATTACTCGACTCGAGGATGCCGAGGCGGCAGTGCGGGCCGGCGCCGATGCGATCGGCCTCGTGTTCGATCCGCAGAGTCCGCGCCACGTGTCGATAGAGCAAGCGGCGACGATTGCGCGCGCGGTCGCACCGTTCGTCACTGTGGTAGGCCTGTTTGTCAATGCGGAAGCCGCACGTATCCGCGAAACCCTGCGCCAGGTACCGGTGGCTCTGTTACAATTTCACGGCTCTGAAACCCCCGAAGTGTGTCGCGTGCATCAGCTTCCTTATATCAAGGCCGTGCGTATGCAGGACGGTGTCGATCTGCGGGCCCAGGCGCGTGCGTTTAACGACGCCGCCGGCTTGCTGCTAGACGCCTATGTGGCGGACGTCGCTGGCGGCACGGGCCATACCTTCGACTGGACGCGTGTGCCGCACGATCTCGGCAAGCCAGTCATTCTTGCCGGCGGTTTAAATGCCGACAACGTCGCCGAGGCCGTGCGCGTGGCACGACCCTATGCCGTCGACGTATCGAGCGGTGTGGAATCCGCCAAGGGCATCAAAGATGCCGCCAAGATCAACGCCTTTGTCCGCGCCGTAAAGGAGGCCACATGACGGCTTACGATCTGCCCGATGCCCGCGGCCACTTCGGCCCGTACGGTGGCCTGTTCGTTTCCGAAACCCTGATGCAGCCGCTCACTGACTTGCGCGAAGCGTATGAAAAGCTGCGCGTGGACGCGGCGTTTCAAGACGAATTCACCAGCGATCTACGCCTGTATGTCGGCCGGCCCTCGCCGTTGTATCCGGCGAAACGCCTGACGCACAACTGGGGCGGGGCGCGCATTTATCTCAAGCGCGAAGACCTGAACCACACCGGCGCGCACAAGATCAACAACACCATCGGCCAGGCGCTGCTCGCGCGCCACATGGGCAAGAAGCGCGTCATCGCCGAGACCGGCGCCGGCCAACACGGTGTCGCGACGGCAACCGTGGCGGCGCGCTTTGGCATGAAGTGCGTGGTGTACATGGGTTCGGAAGATATTCAGCGTCAGGCGATCAATGTGTATCGCATGAAGCTGCTCGGTGCCGAAGTCGTGCCGGTGGAATCCGGTTCCAAAACCTTGAAGGACGCGCTCAATGAAGCGATGCGTGATTGGGTTACGAACGTCGATAGCACTTTTTATATTATCGGCACCGTCGCCGGTCCGCATCCGTATCCGATGATGGTGCGCGATTTCCAGTCGGTGATCGGCCGCGAAGTGCGTTACCAGATTCGCGAGTTCGAGGATCAGTTGCCGGACGCGCTGGTCGCCTGCGTCGGCGGCGGCTCGAACGCGATGGGTTTGTTTTATCCGTTTGTCGATGACAAAGAAGTGGCGATGGTCGGCGTCGAAGCCGCCGGTTACGGCATCGCCAGTGGCCAGCACGCGGCCACGCTGTGCGCCGGCAAGCCCGGTGTGCTGCACGGCAACCGCACGTACCTGCTCGAAACCGATGACGGCCAGATTGTCGAAACCCATTCCGTCTCGGCGGGTCTCGATTATCCGGGCGTCGGTCCCGAACATGCCTGGCTCAAAGACTCCGGTCGCGCGCAGTACGTCTCCATCACCGATGACGAAGCGCTGGCGGCGTTTCACGAGCTCACGCGCACGGAAGGCATCATGCCGGCACTCGAATCCTCGCACGCGATTGCGTACGCAAAAAAACTCGCACCGAAACTCGGACGCGACAAAGTGATCGTCGTCTGTCTGTCCGGTCGCGGTGATAAAGACATTCACACCGTCGCCAATCGCGAAGGGATCCGATTCTGATGTCACGCCTGGCAGAACGTTTTGCGCTGTTGAGCCGTAAGGGTCGGCGCGCGCTCATCCCTTATATTGCCGCCGGCGATCCCGATCCGCGCATGACGGTGCCGTTGATGCACGCGCTCGTGCGCGCCGGCGCCGACGTGCTCGAACTCGGCGTGCCGTTTTCCGACCCGATGGCCGATGGCCCGGTGATCCAGCGCGCCGCCGAGCGCGCGCTCAAGCACCACGTGACCCTGCGCCAGGTGATCGACATGGTGCGCAAGTTCCGCCAGCAGGATCCGGGCACGCCGGTGGTGTTAATGGGTTATCTGAACCCGGTGGAAGTGATGGGCTACCAGTTGTTTGCCGAACAGGCGGCCGCGGCCGGCGTGGATGGCGTGCTGACCGTAGACCTGCCGCCGGAAGAGGCCGACGACCTGGCTCAGGCCCTCAAAAAACAGGGGATTGACCCGATTTTCCTGCTGGCGCCGACCAGTCCCACCCACCGCATCAAGCTGATAGCGGACGCGGCGCGTGGATTTATCTACTATGTATCTTTACGCGGCGTGACCGGCGCGGCCAATCTTGATGTCGCCGAAATCGCCGATAGACTGAAAGAGATCCGTCATCAAACGCAGTTGCCGGTCGGCGTCGGGTTCGGTATCGGGACGCCCGAGGTCGCAGCCCAAGTGGCCGGTATCGCGGACGCAGTGATTGTGGGCAGTGCGCTGGTGCGACGCATGGAAGAGTTGGCCGCCGAGCCCGATCGCCTGCTGCTGGAAGTCCCCGCGTTTCTCGCCACGTTGCGCGCCGCGATGGACGCAAACCAAGACGCTAAACAGATTTCTGGAGCGAGCCGATGAGCTGGTTCGATAAGTTGCTTCCCCCGAAGATCAAGAATGACGGCCCGAAGCGGGCCAGCATTCCGGAAGGGTTGTGGCGCAAGTGCGGTTCGTGCGGTGCGGTGCTGTACAGCGCCGAAATCGAAAGCAACATGAACGTGTGCCCCAAGTGCACGCACCACATGCGCATCGGCGCACGGCGTCGGCTCGATTTGTTCCTCGATCCCGAGCGGCGCGTCGAGGTCGGCGCCAACCTGATGCCGGTCGATCCGCTCAAGTTCAAGGACACCAAAAAATACCGTGATCGCCTGGCCGAGGCACAGCAGGCCACGGGCGAGCGCGATGCGCTGGTTGCGATGGAAGGCGCGGTGATGGGTTTGCCCGTCGTGGCCGCGGCGTTCGAGTTCAGCTTCCTCGGTGGTTCGATGGGTTCGGTCGTCGGCGAGCGTTTTGTGCGCGCCGCCGAAACCAGTATCCGCGACCATATTCCGCTGGTGTGCTTCTCGGCCAGCGGCGGGGCGCGCATGCAGGAGTCGCTGTTCTCGCTCATGCAGATGGCCAAGACCTCGGCCGTGATCGCCGATCTGTCCGAGCGCCACATCCCGTTTATTTCCGTGCTCACCGATCCGACCATGGGCGGCGTCTCGGCCAGTCTTGCCATGCTGGGCGATGTCATCATCGCCGAGCCGAAGGCACTGATTGGTTTTGCCGGCCCGCGTGTGATCGAGCAGACCGTGCGCGAGAAACTGCCGGAAGGGTTTCAGCGCTCCGAGTTCCTGGTGGATCACGGCGCCGTCGATATCATCATGGACCGGCGCGAGATGCGCGAACGCATCGCCTCGCTGCTTGCCATGATGATGCGCACACCCGGCGCCACGCGCGCCACGCAGATGGAAACCGAATCCGGTTACGTCGACGCCTCCTAAGTTTCGCCCCTGACCACGCGTACTCTTCCTGACTGGCTGGCGTGGATCGAAAAGGTCCACAGCCGCGAGATCGAGCTTGGTCTTGAGCGCGTGCAGCGCGTGCTCGAGGCCATGGACCTGCGCCGTCCGCCGTTCGCCGCCATCACCGTGGCCGGCACGAACGGCAAGGGTTCGACCGTGGCAATGCTGGATGCCTGCCTGCGCGACGGCGGTTACCGCGTCGGCGCCTACACCTCACCGCATTTCCGGCGCTACAACGAGCGCGTGCACATCGAGGGTCGCGAAGCGACGGATGCAGAGCTGTGTGCGGCGTTCGAGTGCGTCGAACAGGCGCGCGGTTCGATTCCATTAACGTACTTTGAATTCGGCACGCTCGCCGCGTTCGAATTATTCCGCAACCATAAAATCGATATCGCCGTGCTCGAAGTCGGCATGGGCGGTCGCCTGGATGCGGTGAATGCGATCGACGCCGATGTCGCGATCGTGACGTCTATCGGCATCGATCACACCGCATGGCTCGGGTCAGACCGCGAGTCCATCGGCCGCGAAAAGGCGGGCGTGTTTCGCGCCGGTCGCCCCGCGGTTTGCGGCGATCCGCATCCGCCGGCCAGCATCGCCGAAACCGCGGCGAGCGTCGGCGCGCAGTTGCTGCAGATCGATCGTGACTTCTTCGTCGGCTTCTCCGACATTGCCTGGGCCTGGCGCTTCGCCGGCAACGTGCGCGGCGGCCTGCCGTTTCCAGCGCTGCGCGGCGACTATCAGTTGCGCAACGCGGCCTGCGTCTTGACCGCCTTGGCCAGCATCAGCGAGCGCTTTCCGCTGAGCCAGACCAACATACGCGTCGGCCTCACGCGCGCGGTGATTCCCGGACGATTGCAGGTATTGCCGGGATTACCGACGCGCGTACTCGATGTGGCGCACAATCCGGACGCGGCGCGCGCGCTCGCCGACATGCTCAAGCGCCAGTTCGTGAAAGGCACCACGCATGCGGTGTTTGGCATGCTGAAGGACAAGGACATTGCCGGCGTCGTGCGGGCCATGAACGGCGTTGTCGATCACTGGCACGTGGCGACGCTACACACGCCGCGCACCGCGAGCGCCGAGGACATCGTCGCTACTTGCCGGGCAGTCGGTGTGAAGGCACCGGTTCAGACGTATACCGATATTCGGGCGGCCTACGATGCCGTATGCGCGACGGCCACAAAAGACGACCGCATTCTCGTTTTTGGATCGTTTTATACCGTCGGTGATATACTGGCGGCCTCCGATTGAGGTCCCTCGCGCATGGCCAAAGACAACGAACGACCCCAATTCAACCCCAAGCATCGTATCGCCGGGGCCATTATCCTGGTTTCGCTGGCCGTCATTTTCGTGCCGATGCTGCTCGATGAATCGACGACACCCAAGGAAACCCAGACGCTGACCGAAATTCCGACGCGCGATGCGCCGGTGTCGGAAACCAAAGTGGTTGTAACGCCAGTGCCGGCGCCCGACGCCGCGACTAATTCCAGCAAGACCCAGACCGCCGCCGCTGACCCCGTGGCAGAAAGGCCGGCAACCGACACGTCCGCGCCGCCCAGTGTGCCGAGCACGCGCGTGCCGACAACCAAGGCCGAGGCAAAATCCGAAACCAAGGCCGGCGCGGTGGCTGCCGTGGACAAAAAGAACGACACCACCACCAAGTCAAGGCCGGTGTCCGCGAAGGGCGGCGAGCCGGCAGACAAGATCAGCGCCGACAAGATAAGCAACGGCTGGATCGTTCAAGTCGGCACGTTCAGTAATTCCGAGAATGCCGACCGCCTGCGCGACAAACTGATAGGCAGCGGTTTTGCGGTGAACGCCGAATCGATCACCGTGAACGGCGGCAAGGCCGTGCGCCTGCGTGTCGGACCGTTCCGCGACAAATCCGCCGCCACCAAGGCGCAAGCGCAGTTGCAAAAAGAACTGAACGTGCAAGGCATGGTGCTGGCGTATCCGTAATGCGCGGTTTTTGGCTTCTTGGTTACTCGCCCCGTTTCTGAACACACAGGTTCAATTTCAATACTCGATTCGCGCATGAACGCTTTCGATATCAGTCTGCTGTTGGTGCTCGCCGTGTTCGTCGGCATCGGCGTGTGGCGCGGCTTTGTGCGTGAACTCATTTCTGTTATTACGTGGATCGCGGCCGGTTTTGCGGCCTGGACCTTCTCCGAGCGATTGGCGCCGATGTTCAATTCGTTTGCCAAAGAAAATGCCGTGCGCCAGATGCTGGCCTTCGCGGTGGTGTTCTTGGCCGTGTTCATCGTCGGTACCGTCATCGGTGCACTGTTGCACAAGTTCGTCAACCGCAGTGCTTCGTTGCGCATTGCCAATCGCGTGACAGGCGGTTTGGTCGGCTTGGTGCGCGGCGTGGCAATAGTCGTGATTATATTTTTGATTGCCGGCGTGACCTCGTTTCCGCAGCGTGCGTGGTGGCGCGATGCCGCGTTGGCGCCGCCATTCGAGCGCGCGGCTGCGTTTGCCGCGCGATATTTGCCGCCAGACGTTGCCCGCCACGTCCGCTACGGCTAGAATTCCACTTTATGGTCCAAGGGGTTCCCCTGCATGTGCGGGATCATCGGTATTCTCGGTAAACAACCCGTTAATCAGGCCCTCTACGACGGCCTCCTGGTATTGCAACACCGCGGCCAGGACGCCGCCGGCATTCTTACGAGCGACGGCGCGCGCATCTACCTGCGCAAAGACAACGGCCTCGTGCGCGACGTGTTCCAGCAGCATCACATGCTCGCGCTCAAGGGCGAGATGGGCATCGGCCACGTGCGTTATCCCACGGCCGGCTGCGATTCACCCGCCGAGGCGCAACCGTTTTTCGTCAATTCACCTTTCGGCCTCGCGCTCGCTCACAACGGCAATCTCACCAATGCCGAGCAGCTGAAAGACGATCTGTTTCGCGAAGACCTGCGTCACATCAATACCAGTTCCGATTCCGAAATTCTGTTGAACGTGTTCGCGCATGAATTGCAGGCCGTGGCGCGCCTGAAGCTGGCACCGGAACATGTGTTCAAGGCCGTCTCCGCCGTGCATCGACGCGTGCGCGGTGCCTACGCCGTCACCATGCTGATCGCCGGTTTCGGCATCCTCGCGTTCCGCGATCCCAACGGTATTCGCCCGCTGGTGTACGGCCGGCGCGAAACCGAAGAGGGCACGGAACATATGTTTGCCTCCGAGTCGGTGGCGCTCGATGTGCTCGGTTTCAAGTTCGTGCGCGACGTGGCGCCGGGCGAGGCGATCTACGTCGACAAGGAAGGCCAGGTCCACGCGCGTCAATGCGCCGAGAACCCGCAGTTCTCGCCGTGCCTGTTCGAGTTCGTGTACCTCGCGCGGCCGGATTCCATGATGGACGGGATTTACGTCCACAAGACGCGCGTGCGCATGGGCCAGCGGCTCGCTGGCAAGATCAAACGCGAATGGCCCGATCACGACATCGATATCGTGGTGCCGATTCCCGACACCTCGCGCACCGCGGCATTGCAGATGTCGAACGACTTGAAGCTGCCGTATCGCGAAGGCTTTATCAAGAACCGTTACATCGGCCGCACCTTCATCATGCCCGGCCAGGCCGAACGCAAAAAGTCGGTGCGCCAGAAACTGAATGCCATCGACGTCGAGTTCCGCGGCAAAAACGTATTGCTGGTGGACGACTCGATCGTGCGCGGCACCACGTCTAGCCAGATCATCCAGATGGCGCGCGAGGCCGGTGCCAAGAAGGTGTACTTCGCCTCGGCCGCCCCGCCCGTACGTTTCCCGAACGTGTACGGCATCGATATGCCATCGGTCCATGAGCTGGTTGCCAACGGGCGCAGCGACGACGAGATCGCGCGCGAAATCGGCGCCGATCGGTTGATCTACCAGGATCTGGAAGACCTGATCGAGGCCGCGCGCGAAGGTAACCCGGCGATCCGTCGCTTCGATGCCTCCTGTTTCGACGGCGCCTACGTGACCGGCGATATCAGCCGCGATTATTTGAAGCGCATCGAACAGGCCCGCAGCGATGCCGCCAAAACCACCCACAGCGTCGGCCCGGCCGGTAACGCCCAGGTGACCGCCGAGGTCCTGACGTTTCCGCGTTAGTCGATTCTGTCTCTGACGGTTAAGTCTTCAGCTAAAAGCGCGGCGATGGAACCGATCTCACTTCAGCGGTACCTGCACGAGCACATTCCGCTCTCTCAGGCGATGGGCGCCGCGGTGCGCGAGGCCTCCCTCGAGCGCGTCACGTTGTCGGCGCCGCTCGCGCCGAACATCAATCACCGCGACACCGTCTTCGGCGGGAGCGCCTCGGCAGTCGCCATTCTGTCCGCCTGGGCCTTGCTGTATCTGCGTCTGACGCACGAAAGGCTCGATAGCCGTGTCGTGATCCAGCGCAACACGATGGTGTATGAGCGCCCCATCATCGGCGATTTCACGGCCTCCTCGGTGATGCCCGCCGCCGCGGACTGGCAGCGTTTTATCGAAACACTGAAGCGGAAACGCCGCGCCCGTATCAGCGTCGGCGCGGTGCTGCACTGTGGTGGCGAAGAGGTCGGCAAGCTGGAGGGAGATTTCGTGGCTCTGATGGTCGGCACGTGACGGTTTGTGCGTCGGGACGTCGTTGACAGCATGACAGTCGTCGTATAACTTTCGTTCAAGGCGCCGATTTGAGCTTCAGCTTGCGGGCGCGATATAAATACCGCTAAAGCGAGGTGAAGAACCTCCCCGCTTTATGACGAGCCGAAAGTCGATCCTTATCGATTTTCAGTATTTCCCCGCAAGCCGTGCTCGTCGGTAGTCGCATGTTCACAGCGAGGCGGGTATGTCCGACGACAAAGAAAAGAACGGGTTTGACACCGACGCCGTACGCGCCGGCATTCGGCGCTCAGCCGAAGGCGAGCACGCGGAGGCGATCTTTGCGACCTCGAGCTTCGTGTGCGAGAACGCGGCCGAGGCCGCGGCGCGTTTTTCCGGCGAGAAGCCGGGCAACATTTATTCGCGTTTCACGAATCCGACGGTGCGTGCGTTCGAGGAGCGGTTAGCGGCGCTCGAGGCGGGTGAACGCTGCGTCGCCACGTCGTCCGGCATGTCGGCGATCCTGGCCACCTGTATGGGGCTGCTCAAGAGCGGCGATCACATTGTGTCGTCACGCTCGATCTTCGGCAGCACGGTGTTGCTGTTCAATAACTATCTCGGCAAGTTCGGTATTCAGACCAGCTACGTTCCGTTGACGGATTACGTGGCCTGGGACAAGGCAATTCAGCCGAACACGAAATTGTTGTTTCTAGAAACACCGTCGAACCCGTTGATGGAGATTGCCGATGTTCGCCGTCTGGCCGACATCGCGCACAAGCACAATACGCTGCTGGTGGTGGACAACGTATTCTGCACGCCGGCGCTGCTGCAGCCGCTCAAGCTCGGCGCCGATCTGGTGGTGCACTCGGCCACGAAGTATCTCGACGGTCAAGGCCGGGCCGTGGGCGGTGCCGTGGTCGGTAATGCCGAACTCGTCGGCAATCACGTGTACGGATTCCTGCGCACCTGCGGACCGAGCATGAGTCCGTTCAACGCCTGGATATTTCTGAAGGGTCTCGAAACGTTGCGGCTGCGCATGCACGCGCACAGCGCCAATGCGCTCGCGATCGCACAATGGCTGGAACAGCAGCCGGCGATCAAACGCGTGTACTACCCCGGCCTGGCCTCACATCCGCAACATGACCTGGCCAAGCGCCAGCACGCGGGTTTCGGCGGCGTGGTGTCGTTTGAAGTGAGTGACAAGGACGCGGCGTGGAAGCTGATTGACGCCACGCGCCTGTTTTCGATCACTGCCAATCTCGGCGACACCAAGAGCACGATCACGCATCCGGCTACGACGACGCATACGCGCATAACGCCCGAGCAGCGCGCGGCAGCCGGCATCGTCGACGGACTGGTGCGCCTGTCGGTCGGTCTGGAAGATGTCGATGACTTGAAGCGCGATCTGGCGCGCGGCTTGTAAGGGTTTCCGATAGCCCCGCAGCTGGCGCCGCTCCACCTGCTATGTGTGTCAGCCCGTTCGTTACCTGTCTGCGGTTGGCGCACGGTGTGTACACATGACCGAACCGCGTCGGTTGCTACTGGATATTTTTCTCGATGCGCTGCGAGCCGTAGACGGACGCGTGCGCGTGCGCGATTTTCTTTCCGGGTATTCTTTCAACGCACCGGTTTATCTTCTTGCCATTGGTAAAGCCGCCTGCGCAATGGCGCACGGCGCGCATGATGTATTGGGGCCCGCTATCGACGGGGCGCTGATCGTCACCAAAGAAGGCCACGCCGAACCGCTGCCGTGGCCGGTGCGCGAGGCCGGGCATCCGCTTCCGGATTCGCGCAGTCTCGATGCGGGTGAGGCGCTCAGATCATTCGTCGCAGCCCTGCCGATCGAGGCCGACGTTCTCGTGTTGTTATCCGGCGGCGCGTCGGCGCTGGTCGAGTGCCTGCCTGCGGGCATGGACCTGGCGCAGCTGCGACGTATCAACGAATGGCTGATCGGCAGCGGGCTCGACATTCATCGGATCAATCATGTTCGCAAGCGCTTGTCGTTGATCAAGGGCGGGCGGCTTGCACAGTGGTTAGCCCCGCGCAAGGTGACTTGTCTCGCTATCTCCGATGTGCCGGGTGATGATCCGCGCGCCATCGGTTCGGGCCCACTGATTGCGGATTCTGAAGTTGACCTCTCGTTTGGCGCGACGTTTCCCGACTTCATTCGCGCCGCGCTCGACCAGGCGCTGCCCGCGCCGTCTCCCGATGATGCGTGCTTCCGTCGCGTAAATATAAACATTATCGCGCGGCTGGAAGACGCGAAGCAGGCGGCCGCCGCGGCGGCCGAGCGCCGCGGCTATCCGGCGCAAATCGAATCAATGTTCGTGCTCGGCGATGCAGTTGAGAGCGGAGCGCAACTTGCCCGAACCCTTCGCCACGCAGAGGCAGGTGTAGTGCACATCTGGGGCGGTGAGACCACGGTGTGCTTACCGCCACAACCGGGCCGCGGTGGACGCAACCAGGCGCTCGCGCTGGCGGCGGCACTCGAGCTTGCGGAGTGCGACGGCATATATTTTCTTGCTGCGGGCACCGATGGTACCGATGGCCCAACGCCGGATGCCGGCGCGCTGGTGACGGTCGATACGATTGCGCGCGGTGCGTTGCAGGGGCTTGACGCGCGCGATGCGCTGGCGCGTTCGGATGCGGGCACGTTTCTCGAGGCAAGTGGCGATCTCATCCACACCGGCCCGACCGGGACGAATGTGATGGACCTCATGTTGGGGTTCAGGTGCAGTACCTGAGAAAACAAATCGGTGCGGCGGTCAGCCGTGCGGCAATGGCAGGCGATCCAGGATCTGGTGGTCGGAGAACAGGCGCAACACGCTGCCTTGCTCATACCAATCGCCGAGCACAGTGCGATACGCAATGGCGCTGTCCAGCGACAATTTGTGTTCCGCCGGACGATGGGTGTGACCGTGTATCAGATGGCGCACACCATGCTCGCGCATGATCTTCTCCACCGCCTCGGGGGTCACGTCCATGATTTCCATTTGCTTGGTGGTTGCGTTGGCCATGCTGATCTCGCGGTACTGACGTGCGATGGCTTCGCGCTCGGCTAATGATTTGGCCAGAATCGTGCGCTGCCACACTGGGTCGCGCACCATCTCGCGGAATGTCATGTATTCGGTGTCACGCGTGCACAGCGAATCGCCGTGCATGAGCAGGACTGGTGTGCCGTAGAGATCGACACGGCTCGGATCGGGCAGCAGACGGCAGCCGCTCGCGCGCTCGAAACCCGGGCCCAGCAGAAAATCGCGATTACCGTGCATGACAAACACCGGCACGCCGCTGTCCGCGAGCGCGCGCAGCCCGGTGATCGCGGGTCGGAACTCATCGAGTTCGGCGGCTTCATCACCGATCCAGAATTCGAACAGATCGCCGAGGATGTATAAGGCCTGCGCGTGGCTGGCCTCAGTGCGGAGGAACTCAAGAAATAGCTCGGTGATGGCGGGGCGTTCTGCGCACAGATGCAGGTCGGAAATAAAAAGCGTGACGTCGGCCTCGGCCATCGCTGCCTGGCGTTACTGTTCGACGAGCGTGATTTTCTCGATCAGCGCATCGGAGAGCGGCACGTCCTTGAAGCCGAGCTTGGAGCCGGTCGGTATGCCCTTGATCTGATCGATGATGTGCATACCCTCGACCACCTGGCCGAAGACGCAATAGCCGAATCCCGCCGGTGTCGGCGCGGTGTAATTCAGAAAATCGTTGTCGACCACATTGACGAAGAACTGGCTCGAGGCCGAGTGCGGATCGGTGGCGCGCGCCATCGCAACCGTGCCGCGCGAGTTGCGCAGGCCGTTCTTGGCTTCATTCTCGATCGACGCCCGCGTTGGCTTCTGCGTCATGCCGGGGCCGAATCCACCGCCTTGAATGACGAATTTGTCGATGACGCGGTGGAAAATCGTTCCGTCGTAGAAGCCGTCCTGCGCGTACTGCAGGAAGTTGGCGACGGTTTTCGGGGACTTGTCCGGGAACAGTTCCAGGATGACGGTCCCGAAGTTGGTCTTCATGTGCACGAGCATGGATGTTCCTCTGGCTGGACAAACGCGCCTAATTCGTTTCGGCCTTCATTTTCACTGGATTGCCACGGCGGCGCAACCGAATACCGTTAACGCCTGCGCCGGTTTCCGCTACCATTGGCCGCGCATGACTGACCGCCCTTTCAAGACCCGCTTCGCCCCGAGCCCGACTGGCCTGCTGCATCTCGGCAATGTGCGCACCGCCTTGTTCAATCTCCTGCTCGCGCGTCGACACGGCGGCGTGTTCCTGCTGCGCCTCGAAGATACCGATGCTATGCGTGGGCACGAGAAGTACGCGGTCGCGTTGATGGAGGACTTGCGCTGGTTGGGATTGCAGTGGGGTGAGGGGCCGGAGGCCGGCGGCGCGCGTGGTCCGTACGAACAGTCCCGTCGCGGTGAGGTCTATGGCGAATACTTTGCCGTCCTCGAACAGCAAGGCCTGGCGTATCCGTGCTTCTGCAGCGAACACGAACTTTCCATTGCACGCAAGACGGCGATTGCGAGCGGCCGTCCGCCGCGGTATTCGGGCAAGTGCCGCGCTCTGTCGCCGGACGACGTGCGTGCGCGTTTCGCGCAGGGCACACCGGCGACGCTGCGCTTTCGCGTGCCGGAAGGGCAGACCGTTACGTTCGAAGATAAGGTGCGCGGCGCGCAGTTGTTTGCCACCGACGACATCGGCGATTTCGTCATCCGTCGTTCCGACGGCACGCCGGCATTTTTCTTTTGCAATGCCATCGACGATGCGGTGATGGACGTGACGCTGGTGGTGCGCGGCGAAGATCATCTGACCAACACACCGCGGCAGATCATGTTGCTGGACGCATTGAAACTGCCGTTACCGGCCTACGCGCATATCGCACTCGTGGTCGGCGCCGACGGCGCGCCGCTGTCCAAACGCACCGGCAGCCAGTCGGTGCAGGAGATGCGGAGCACGGGGTATCTGCCGCAGGCAGTCAATAATTATCTCGCGCGTCTCGGGCATACGTATGAAGAGCCAGGCTGGATGGAGGACGATCGCCTCGCTGCGCAGTTCGCGATCGAACGCCTGCATCGCGCGCCGGCGCGCTATGACGAGCAGCAGTTGCGTCACTGGCAACACGAAGCCGTGCGCCGCGCCTCGAGCGATTCGTTGTGGTCGTGGATGGGCGAAGACGTGCACGGGCTGGTGCCGGCGTCCCAACGCGAAGCGTTCGTCGAGTGCGTGCGCGGTAACGTGGTGTTTCCGGCCGATGCGCTGCGCTGGGCGCGCATCCTGTTCGGCGAAGAAACGGCCGCCTCGCGCGATGCCAACGAAGCGATCCAGGCCGCGGGCCCGGTTTTTTTTGCGCAGGCGGTGGATGCCTTGGCGCGCGCTGGCACTGAATTCAAGATCTTGAGCGACGCGGTCAAACAAGCGAGCGGCCGCGGCGGCAAGGCGTTGTTCCAGCCGCTGCGCGCGGCGCTGACTGGCGAGCTCGACGGACCGGAAATGGCGCGGCTGTTGCCGCTGCTCGGCGTCGAACGCGCGCGCTATCGACTGGAACAATACGCAAAATAACGTTCACCGCAAAGAGGCAAAGGAAAAACTGCGGGACCATCAGGAAAAACCTTTGCGCCTTTGCGGTGAATATTTAATTGAGATAATGAATCGCGCCCATGTTGCACATCTATAACAGCCTCACCAAAAAGAAAGAACCGCTGCAGCCGCTCGAACCGCGCAAGGTGCGCATGTACGTCTGCGGCATGACGGTGTACGACTACTGCCATGTCGGCCACGCGCGCGTGATGGTGGTGTTCGACATGGTGGCGCGCTACCTGCGCGCGCGCCGTTTCGAGGTGACGTACGTGCGCAACATCACGGATATCGACGACAAGATTATCAAGCGCGCGGCCGAACGCGGTGAAGACATCGGCACACTGACGGCGCGCTTCATTGATGCCATGAACGAGGATGCGGCAAAGCTCGGCGTTGTGCCGCCGGATGCCGAACCGCGCGCGACCACGCACATCGCCCAGATCGAGGCCATGATCGCCACCCTGGAGCAGCGTGGTTACGCCTACCGCGCTACGAATGGCGACGTGTACTACCGCGTGCGCAAGTTCCCGACCTATGGCGCGCTCTCCGGAAAATCCGTGGACGATCTGCGCTCCGGTGCGCGCGTTGATATCGGCGAGGACAAAGAAGATCCGCTCGATTTTGTTTTGTGGAAGCCCGCCAAGCCAGGCGAGCCGAAGTGGGACTCCAGGTGGGGCGCCGGCCGACCGGGTTGGCACATCGAGTGCTCGGCCATGGCAACGGCCTGCCTCGGCAATCACTTCGATATCCACGGTGGCGGAATGGATCTCAAGTTCCCGCACCATGAAAACGAGATCGCGCAGAGCGAGGGCGCAACCGGCGAGAAGTTCGCCAACACGTGGATGCATGTCGGCTTCGTGCGCATCGACGAAGAGAAGATGTCGAAATCGCTGAACAATTTCTTTACTGTGCGTGAGGTGCTGGCGAAATTCCCGGCCGAGGTCGTGCGCTATTTCATCCTTGCCAGCCACTACCGCAGTCCGCTCGATTACTCGGATGAAAACCTGCGCGCGGCCAAGAGCACGCTCGACGGGTTTTACATCGCGCTACGCGGTCTGGAGGAATCGAAGATTGTCGAGGGCGACGAGTTCGAGGCGCGCTTCCACAACGTGATGGAAGACGACTTCAATACGCCCAAGGCCTTTGCCGAGTTTTCGGCGCTGGTCACCGAGATCAATCGCAATAAATCCACCGATCCGGCCAAGGCCGCCCGGCACGGCGCCATGTTGCGTCGGTTGGGTGCCATCGTCGGCCTGTTCCAGCAGAATCCAGAGGAGTACCTGCGGGGCGGGGACGCGGCGATCAAGCGCGCAGACGGGCTCGACGATGCTGCCGTTGAGGCGCTCGTAGCGAAACGGCTGCAGGCGCGCAAGGAAAAGAACTGGGCTGAATCAGACCGGATCCGCGAACAGCTAACCCAATCCGGCGTGATTCTGGAAGATGGGCCGTCCGGTACCACTTGGCGCCGGGTTTAGGCGACCTTTCCACCCTCAAATCCGCAACTTATCGCGCTTTGGTATTGACCCTGCGCGCGCTTATAAGTACCTTTCCTAGGTATATTCTGAACCTGTAGGCCCGTCTGCCCCGGTTTGGGCACGTGCGGGCCTTTTTATTCCCTGAAGCGAATTTTGGAGCGATTGTGGAGCTGAGTGGCGCTGATATCTTGATCCGATGTCTTCAGGACGAGGGCGTTGAGTACATTTTCGGTTACCCCGGTGGAGCCGCGCTGCATATCTATGACGCGCTCTACAGACAAGACAAGGTAAAGCACATTCTGGTGCGTCACGAGCAAGGCGCGGCCCATGCGGCCGACGGCTATGCGCGTTCTACCGGCAAGCCGGGCGTGGTACTCGTTACCTCCGGTCCCGGCGTCACCAATACCGTCACTGGTATCGCCACGGCCTACATGGACTCGGCCCCGATGGTCATCATCAGCGGCCAGGTGTCCACCAAGATGATCGGCTCGGACGCATTCCAGGAATGCGATGCGGTCGGTATCACGCGTCCGTGCGTGAAACACAACTTCCTCGTGAAGGACGTGAAGGACCTCGCGTCCACGATCAAGAAGGCATTCTACATCGCCACCACGGGTCGTCCCGGCCCGGTGCTGGTGGACGTCCCGAAGGACATCACGGCCAACAAGTGTGAGTACGAATATCCCAAGACCGTCTCGTTGCGCTCGTACAGCCCGGTGACCAAGGGCCATCCGGGTCAGATCAAGAAGGCGGCTGACCTGATTCTATCGGCCAAGCGCCCAATGATTTATTCCGGCGGCGGCATCATCGCGGCCGAGGCCTCGGAAGAGTTGACCGACTTTGTGCGCCTGCTCGGGTATCCGTGCACGAACACCTTGATGGGGCTCGGCGCCTATCCGGCGACCGACCCGTTGTTCATCGGCATGCTCGGCATGCACGGTACCTATGAAGCCAACATGGGCACGCACGCCTGCGATGTGCTGATCGCCCTCGGCGCGCGCTTCGATGACCGTGTCACCGGCGATCTGGCCAAGTTCTGTCCGCATGCGCGCATCGTGCACGTCGACGTCGACCCGTCGTCGATCGCGAAGAACGTGCCGGTCGAAGTGCCGATCGTGGGCTCGGCCAAGTCGGTGTTGCAGGATCTGATCAAGGCGATCAAGGCCTCGAAGGAGAAACCGGACGCCGCCGCGCTGAAAGTGTGGTGGAAGCAGATCAACGACTGGCGTGCACTCAACTGCCTCGCCTACGATCGCAAGTCGGAACTCATCAAGCCGCAGTACGTGCTCGAGAAGTTGTATGAGCTGACCAAGGGCGAGGCGTACGTGACGTCCGATGTCGGCCAGCATCAGATGTGGGCGGCGCAGTTCTACAAATTCGATCAACCGCGGCGCTGGATCAACTCCGGCGGCCTCGGCACCATGGGCTTCGGTTTGCCCGCGGCCATGGGCGTACAGTTCGCGCACCCGAAGAAGACGGTCGCCTGCGTTACCGGCGAGGCCTCGATCCAGATGTGCATTCAGGAGCTCTCGACCTGCAAGCAGTACAGCTTGCCGATCAAGGTCATCAATCTGAACAACCGCTACATGGGTATGGTGCGTCAGTGGCAGGAGTTCTTCTACAACAGCCGCTACTCGCATTCGTACATGGACGCGTTGCCGGATTTCGTCAAGCTTGCCGAGGCCTACGGCCACGTCGGCATGAAGATCGAGAAGCCGGGCGATGTGGAAGGCGCGTTGAAAGAAGCGCTCAAGCTCAAGGACCGCCTGGTGTTCATGGACTTCATCACCGACCAGAGCGAAAACGTGTTTCCGATGATCGCCGGCGGCAAAGGCCATAACGAGATCATCATGAGCCCGTTCCTGGCCGCGGCACCGAACGATCGCGAGCTCGCCTGAGGAAAATATTCGGATGCGTCATATTATTTCTGTGTTGCTGGAAAACGAGTCGGGCGCATTGTCGCGCGTGGCCGGCCTGTTTTCGGCGCGTGGTTACAACATCGAGTCGCTCACGGTGGCGCCGACCGAAGACGGCACGCTGTCGCGCCTGACGCTGGTGACCACCGGCTCGGACGACATCATTGAACAGATCACCAAGCAGCTGAACAAGCTGGTGGAAGTGGTCAAGTTGCTCGACCTCACCGAGGGCGAGCACATCGAGCGCGAGTTGTTGCTGGCCAAAGTAAATGCCAATGGCAACATGCGCGATGAGATCAAGCGCCTGGCGGACATCTTTCGCGGCCGAATTATTGACGTCACCGACAAGACGTACACCATCGAACTGACCGGTACCAGCGAAAAGCTGGATGCGTTCATCGAGGCGGTGCGTCCCGCCGGCATTATTGAAGTCGTGCGCAGCGGTGTCTCCGGCATTGCCCGCGGCGATCGCAGTCTGCGCGCGTAGAAATTCCAACTGCATTCAGTCCATTCTTATTATTAAGTCATTTGAGGCTATTAAAATGAAAGTTTATTACGACAAAGACGCTGACCTCTCACTCATCCGCGGCAAGAAGGTGGCGATCATTGGTTACGGCTCGCAGGGACATGCGCACGCGTTGAACCTGAAAGACAGCGGCGTGCAAGTGACCGTCGCGCTGCGCGAAGGGTCGGCCTCGGCCGAGAAGGCCAAGAAGGCCGGCCTGGCAGTGAAGAACGTCGCCGAGGCGGTGAAGGACGCTGACGTGGTGATGATCCTGGCGCCGGACGAGCATCAGAAAAAGATCTACGTGGAATCGGTCGAAGCGAACCTGAAGCAGGGCGCGGCGCTGTTGTTCGCGCACGGCCTGAATATTCATTTCGGTCTGATCAAGCCGCGCGCCGATCTCGACGTGTTCATGGTCGCGCCCAAGGGCCCGGGCCATTTGGTGCGCTCGACGTATACCCAGGGCGGCGGCGTGCCGTGCCTGATTGCGATTCAGCAGAATGCCTCCGGCAAGGCGCGCGAGATCGCGCTGTCGTATGCCTCCGCCATCGGCGGCGGTCGCGCGGGTGTCATCGAGACCACGTTCAAGGACGAATGCGAGACCGACCTGTTCGGCGAGCAGGCCGTGCTGTGTGGCGGCGCCTCGCACCTGGTGCAGGCCGGATTCGAAACGCTGGTCGAGGCGGGTTACCCGCCGGAGATGGCGTACTTCGAGTGCTTGCATGAGCTGAAGCTGATCGTTGACCTGATGTACGAAGGTGGCATCGCCAACATGCGTTACTCGATCTCTAACACGGCTGAATATGGCGACTACACGCGCGGTCCGCGCATCGTTACCGAGCAGACCAAGGCCGAGATGAAGAAGATCCTCAAGGAAATCCAATCCGGCGACTTCACGCGCGAGTGGATGAAGGAAAACGAAGACGGCTGCAAGCATTTCCTCGGCACGCGCGCTTCGCAGGCCAAGCATGGCATCGAAGAAGTCGGCGCGAAGCTGCGCGACATGATGCCGTGGATCAAGGCCAACCGCCTGGTCGACAAGACGCGTAACTAACAGTACGTGCGTAGGAGGTGCGGGGCTGGTTCAGCCTTGCACCTCTCTTAACCTTCACACCATTTTCTCACTCCATTTTTAAGCTCACTCGATGACTAACGGCAAATACCCCTTACTCGCCCGCGAGGGTTGGGCTCACATCGTGATCATCCTCGCTGCTGCGGCGCTGGCGCATTATTTCGCCGGCGCGAGCTGGGCGATTCCGCTGTGGGTCATTGCAGTGTTCGTGGTGCAGTTCTTCCGCGATCCGCCGCGCAAGCTGACGGTGGTGCCGCACGGGCTGGTGGCGCCGGCGGACGGTAAAGTGATCGCGCTGGGCGAGACCTTCGACCCTTACCTCAAGCGTCAATCCCGCCGTATTTCTATTTTCATGAACGTTTTCAACGTGCACTCCAACCGCATCCCGGTGGACGGCAAGGTGATGGAGCGTTGGTACTCGCAGGGCGCGTTCCTGAACGCCGCGCTCGATAAGGCCTCTGAGCACAACGAGCGCAATGCGTTGTGGATTCGCACAGACGGCGGCGAAGACATCGTCGTGGTGCAGGTTGCCGGTCTGATTGCCCGACGTATACTGTGTTATGTCGAAGCGGGGCAGCGCGTGACGGCCGGTCAGCGCTATGGCTTCATCCGCTTCGGCTCACGGGTAGATGTGTATCTGCCCCTGAACAGCCGTTTTGAGGCGGCACTCGGCGACAAGACGTGCGCCGTGTCCGACGTGATCGCGGTACTCGAGAAGTAAATCGAATACAAAAGCGGAGCCCAATGGACAGACATTCCGAAAAACAAGCTCGCAGTCATGTGACGCATGCGGGTCCGGCGCATGCCGGGCGCGAGTCGGCACTGGCGCGCCATCGTCGCAAGGGCATTTACATCCTGCCGAGCCTGTTCACGACGGCAAGTCTGTTCTCCGCGTTCTACGGCATCGTGCAGGCGATGCAGGGAAATTTCGAACAGGCACCGGTGGCGATTTTTATTTCCATGGTACTCGATGCGGTAGACGGCCGAGTTGCGCGCATGACGCACACCGAAAGTGAATTCGGCGCGCAGTACGACAGCATTGTCGACATGGTGGCATTCGGTCTGGCGCCGGCGTTGATCATGTATATCTGGGCGCTCTCGGGTCTCGACAAACTCGGCTGGCTGGCCGCCTTCGTCTACGCCGCGTGCGCCGGACTTCGCCTGGCACGCTTCAACGTGCAGGTCGGGTCGGTCGACAAACGTTACTTCCGTGGCTTGCCGAGTCCGTCGGCGGCGGGGCTGGTGCTGGGGTTCATCTGGGTACTGCATTCTTCCGGTGTTCCCGGGCGCGAGATCAGTCTGGTCGCGCTTGCTGTGACCGTCATCGCCGGTGGTCTGATGGTGAGCAACGTCCGTTATCGCAGCTTCAAGGATCTCGATCTGCGCGGACGCGTGCCGTTCGTGGCCATTCTCGCGGTGCCGTTGATCTTCGTGCTGGTCGTGCTCGATCCGCCGCAGGTGCTGTTCTTCGTCTTTGCCGGTTACGCCGCGTCGGGCCCGATCGGCTGGCTGATGCGCCTGCGCCGTGCAGACGAGCGCGCGCTTGAAAAGCCACGCGTTTGACGCCGAGTTGAATTTGCCGCGGAATCGGGTAATCTAAAACCCATGTCCGGTTATTACATCCAAGTCATTCCTTCCGTTCGCGCTGCCGCTACCGGCTGCGGCGCGACTGCATTGCCTCTGCACCTTCTGCTGCTGCGCCGCTAGGCGCCCACATCCTGCTGTCCTGGCGAGGACCGAAAACATACGCGACACCGTTAATAATTTCTCAGGCCGCGTAAAATACGCGGCGCCAGCGCCGAGCGCCTGATGGCGTCGGTGGCGGACAGAATGCAGAGGACATCATGAGCAACGACCACTTAATTATTTTTGACACCACGCTCCGCGACGGCGAGCAGAGCCCGGGCGCGTCCATGACGCGCGACGAAAAGGTGCGCATCGCCAAGCAGCTCGAGCGCATGCGCGTGGATATCATCGAGGCCGGCTTTCCGGCGGCCAGCAACGGCGACTTTGAGTCGGTCAAGGCGGTCGCCGAAGCGGTGTCCGAGAGTACCGTCTGCGGGCTTGCACGCGCGGTGGAAAACGACATCGATCGTGCCGCCGAGGCCGTCAAACCGGCGAAGCGCCGACGTATTCACACCTTTATTGCCACCTCGCCGATCCACATGCAGAACAAGCTCCGCATGTCGCCGGAGCAGGTGCTCGAACGCGCGGTCTGGGCGGTCAAGCGTGCGCGCCAGTACACCGACGACGTTGAATTTTCACCCGAGGACGCGGGCCGCTCGGAAGTGGATTTTCTCTGCCGCGTGCTCGAGGCCGTGATCGCTGCCGGCGCACGCACGGTCAACATCCCGGATACGGTTGGCTACAACGTCCCGCATCAGTTCGGCGCGCTCATCAAGACCTTGCGCGAACGCGTACCGAATTCGGATAAGGCGATCTTCTCGGTCCATTGTCACAACGATCTCGGACTTGCCGTAGCGAATTCGCTTTCGGCGGTATTGAACGGCGCGCGTCAGGTCGAGTGCACGATCAACGGTCTCGGCGAGCGCGCCGGCAATGCGGCGCTCGAAGAGATCGTCATGTCGGTGCGTACCCGACGCGACGTCTTCCCGTGCGACACGCGCATCGATACGACGCAAATCGTGTCGGCCTCGCGCTTGGTGTCCGGCATCACCGGTTTTCCGGTGCAGCCGAACAAGGCGGTCGTCGGTGCCAACGCCTTCGCGCATGAATCCGGGATTCATCAGGACGGCGTGATCAAGATGCGTGAGACGTACGAAATCATGCGCGCCGAAGACGTGGGCTGGAGCGCCAACCGCATGGTCTTGGGTAAGCACTCGGGACGCAGCGCGTTTCGACAGCGGCTTAACGAACTTGGCATCGAGTTCAAGACGGAGCAGGAGTTGAACGCGACCTTCGAGCGCTTCAAGGATCTTGCCGACAAGAAGCACGAGATCTTCGATGAAGACTTGCAGGCCTTGGTGACGGAGGCCGATCTTGAGCAGGAGAACGAGCACTTCAGTTTGGTGTCGCTCAAGGTCTGCTCACAGACGGGCGAGACGCCGGTGGCGCAGGTGACGCTCGCGGTGAATGGCAGCGAGCAGCACGGCACCGCGCCGGGCGGCGGACCGGTGGACGCTTCGTTCAAGGCCATTGATGGAATAGTGGGTTCAAACAGCCAGCTCTTGCTCTATTCGGTGAGCAACATTACCAGTGGCACCGACTCGCAGGGTGAAGTGACCGTGCGGGTGGAGAAAGGCGGCCGCATTGTGAATGGTCACGGCGCCGATACGGATATCGTGATTGCGTCGGCGAAGGCGTACATCAATGCGCTCAACAAACTTGTCACGCCGGGCGAGCGCACCCATCCGCAGGGCATCATGGCGATCTAGGGCGACGGTCGGGGGCGGTGCCGTCAGGTGTCGCTGCCCGTTTGTCAGATTGGAAAGGGTTTGAGATTTGTTATTATTATTTCTGCGAATCGCCCGCCGCGCGTTGGCGGGTGACTTCTTTGAATCCGGCTTTGACGTCCTCGGCCAGATTCTGAATATTATCGATTTGTTCACGAATGAGGGTACTGACGCTGCGGTCCTGAAACGGGTTGCTCAGCAGCGGGGCGTCGCGGCCATAGTTATACGCAATGGGTCCAGCCACCAGCGTGCCCAGCATTGCACCGATCAGGAAGGATTTGACCATGGTCCGATGTACTGTTGTTGAATGCCGAATACTGTAACAATAAGCCCATCATCTGGCATTGCCCGGTATTCATGATCGTCATTGAATCGGTGTCCGCGCGAATCTGCGTTCCGGCCAAACTTTGGCGCGGATATGCGCGAGTTGCGTCGGCACTGTCGATCGCGCTCGTGCTTTGCGTTCCCGTGGCAAGCAAGGCCGAGCTGAGCGGTGTCCAGGCCGCCAAAGGCTGGCGTTACCGCACCGCCGTCGACAAGCTTCCGGAAGTGGACGACCTCGCCATCGGGTCGGATGGCAGTGTGTATGCCACCCAGGACCTGGCCGACGCCAAGGGGCGAGTCGTGCGCCTGCACAACGGTCAGCTCGAAACCATTGTCGACAACCTCGATCACCCCGGCGGTGTGCTGGTCAAAGACCGTTACCTTTATGTGACCGAGCAGGTCAACGAGGGACGGCTCACCAAGATCAATCTCAAGAATGGCCGGCGACGCGTGTTCGAAGGATTGCGCAACCCCGAACATATTGCAGTGCTCCCCGACGGCGACATCATCGTCAGCGAAGACGTGCTTTCCGGGCGCATCACGCGACTTTCCTCGGACGGTGCCACAGACGTAGTGACCAGTGGGTTCAGCGGTGTTGACGGTCTTGCGGTTGCCCCGGACGGAACGATCTTGATCGGCGAAAGCGGCACCGGGCGCGTGCGCTCTTTCAAGGCCGGTGTGCTGAATGTGGTCGTGGATGATCTCGAAACCCTCGGCCAGATCGAATGCGCGCCGGACGGCACTATCTGGATTACAGAAGATTCGAGTACGGGGCGCCTGTTGCGATTGAAAGACGGAATTCTCGAAACGGTATTGGGTGGTTTGCACAACCCGCAGGGGATTGCGTTGAGCGAGAACGGAGGCGTGTTCGTCGCCGAACGCGGGCGCGGCAGAATCCTTATCGTGGAGCCCAAGCCATGACGACGCCGAACGAAGCGCGACGTCGCCAGTATCTTTCCGCCATGGGAATCACGGTATGGGAAAACCGCCATCGCGTCGTGACGTTCGGCACGCCGTTCGCGGCGTCGGCCGTCGCCGATATCATGGCACCGGTCAGCGGCGCCGTGGCAGACCTCGATTGGGCGACGCTGCAGCGTGCCGTGATTACCTGCACCAGGTGCGAGTTGCACAAGACGCGTAAACGAACCGTGTTTGGCGTTGGCGATGCCCGCGCGCAATGGATGTTCGTCGGTGAAGCGCCGGGCGCTGATGAAGATGCACAGGGTGAACCCTTCGTCGGCCGCGCCGGGCAGTTGCTGAATGCCATGTTGTTCGCGATGGGCCTCAAGCGTGAAGAGGTTTTTATCGCCAATGTGCTCAAGTGCCGTCCTCCGGGCAATCGCGATCCGCAGCCAGATGAGGTCGAGTGTTGCGAACCTTATTTGCTGCGCCAGATCATGCTGATCCAGCCAAAGCTTATCGTTGCCCTCGGCCGTCATGCGGCGCACAGCCTGCTCAAGACCGAGACGCCGCTCGCGCGCTTGCGTGGCCAGCGCCTCGATTATCACGGTACGCCGTTGATCGTGACGTACCATCCGGCGTACCTGCTACGCAGCCCCGGCGAGAAGCGCAAGGCATGGGAAGATCTGTGTCTCGCCGGGCGCGTGATGCGATCGCTGTGAGCGCAGCGGCGAACTTATTTCATCCGCAACTCCGGCTGATGTGCGAGGCCGATCTCTCCCAGGTGCTGACCGTGGAACACGCCTCGTATGAGTTTCCGTGGACGCCCGGAATTTTTCACGATTGTCTGCGGGTGGGGTACAAGTGTTACGTTTACGAGGGCCCCTCCGGTCTCATCGGGCATGGCGTCATGTCGGTTGCGGCCGGTGAGTGCCACATCCTCAATGTCTGCGTTCACCCTGATTGGCAGCGCCGCGGCCTCGGCCGTCAGCTGGTGCAATTCCTGCTCGACGTGGCGCGGCAAAATGGAGTCCAGACGGCGCTGCTCGAAGTACGCGCCTCCAATACCGCGGCGTACCACCTCTATATCGATCTCGGCTTCAATGAAGTCGGCGTGCGTCAGAAGTATTATCCGGCTCGCGATGGCCGCGAAGACGCGATCATTCTCGC
>Ga0209515_10001337_pt1 | contig 41722 bp, 30 predicted proteins | sample Subgroupgradi54m_FD_187454 | JGI IMG/M metagenome (GOLD analysis project Ga0209515, IMG submission 187454) | Subsurface groundwater microbial communities from S. Glens Falls, New York, USA - GMW60B uncontaminated upgradient, 5.4 m (SPAdes)... ... | reverse complement strand
GAGCCGGCACCCGAATCGACCCGCCCGGCCGCCGAGAAAACGGTCCGCGCGCCGCTGCCGATCAGCGCGACGACGCTGATGCGCGGCATGTTCCAGCCGCCCGGCGCGCTGCCGATGCCGGGACTCGGAACGCTGCCGGTCGAATGGCTGGACCTGCCGATGCTCGCGAGCGCGCTGCGCCGCGTCAGCGCAGGAGCGCTGCTCGGCCCGCTGGCGCTGCAGTACGGCGAGCCGGCCGGCGACCTGCGGCTGCGCCGCGCGCTGGCGACGCGGCTGGCGGACCACGGCGTCGTCGCGAGCTCGGACCAGATCATCACCACGATCGGCGCGACCCACGCGCTCGACGTCGTCACCCGCACCCTGGTGCGCGCCGGCGACCCGGTGCTGGTCGACGAGCCCGGCTGGTCGGTCGAGTACGCGCGCCTGGCCGCACTCGGGATGCGCGTGCTGCCGGTGCCGCGCGGCGAGGACGGGCCCGACATCGCGGTGATGGAGCGCCTGATCCTGGCGCACCGGCCGCGCCTTTACGTGACGGTGTCGGTGCTGCACAACCCGACCGGCGCCAGCCTGTCGCTCGGTGCCGCGCACCGCCTGCTCAAGCTCGCGCAGGTGCACGACCTGCACATCGTCGAGGACGACAGTTACGCCCACCTCGCCCCGGCGCATCTGCCGCGCATGGCCGCGCTCGACGCGCTGGAGCGCACGATCTACGTCTCGGGCTTCTCGAAGATCCTGGCGCCGAACTGGCGGGTCGGTTTCATCGCCGCGCCGCCGGCGCTGGTCGATCGGCTGGTCGACACCAAGCTGCTGTCGACCCTGACCACGCCGAGCATGACCGAGCAGGCGCTCGCCCACTGCCTGGAGCATGGCCTGCTGCGCCGCCATGCCGAGCGTGTCACGCAAAGGCTCGACGCGGCGCGTGCCCGCGCCGTCAAGCTCGCCGAGAGCCACGGCTGCCACTTCGCCGCGCCGCCGCGCGGCCTGTTCGGCTGGGTCGATACCGGCGTCGACACCGAGCGGCTGGCGCGGGTGATGCTCGACGGCGGCTGGCTGCTCGCGCCCGGCGCCTTGTTCCACGCGACGCCCCGCCCGACCACGCTGATGCGGATCAATTTCGCGACCACCCAGGAGGCCCAGTTCTGGCGCGCGCTGGTCCAGGCGCGCAGCGGTTTGCGGTAGGGGTTTGCTTGCGTTGACGCAGCCAACGGCTACAGTCTGTCACAGATGACAGCGCCACCAATCTCAGCCCCGCAGTTCGACTCGACGATCCCGTTCGGCGAGCCTGAGCTGATGCGGGCGAGCGACTACCGGCTGTACCTGCAGGACCTCGAAGCGCAGGCGCTGGCGCAGGGCGTGAGCTCGCGGATCGCGTCGCTCAGCCCGTCGCTGCGCGCCGATCTCTACCGCTTCGAGGCCGACGGCGGCAGCTCCGAAGTGCTCGAGGTGGTGGCCGCCTGCGTGCGCCACGCGAGGCGTGTCACGATCCACCTGCAGTTCGACGAACGGGTGCTGCCGCTGACGGTGTTCCCCGAAGAGCGGCTGGTGCATTGCCCGATCCCGATGGAGCAGTTCCTCGCGTCGTCGCTGACCAGCCTGAACGTGATGCATGTCGAGCCGGCGCTGCTGCGCCCGCTCGGCGATGAAGACGCGGCGCTGGTCGGCGAAGCGCGGCTGTATTCGGCGCTCGCGCCCTTGTTGTGGGAGCTCGCGCTGCGCGGCAACCGCAGCGAGCTGCTGCCCGAGATCGCAGGGCCCGCCGTCTACCGCGTCGCGCCGGGGCTGGACTGGCGCCGCCTGCCGGTGAGCGGCGCCCTGCTGTCGGCGATGCAGCGGCTGCGCCGCGAAAGCACCAACCTGCGCGACATCTCCGAGTGGCCGGGCATGGACAAGGAACGTGCGATCCGCCTGTTGAACGCGCTGTACCTGCAGGCCGGGCTGATGGTCAGCCGCTCACACCCGGATGCGGTCGGCGAGAGCTGGTTCGGCGGGCGCACGCGCTGAAGTGTCGTCATCCCGGTGGACGCCGGGATGACCCGCGTCACCGAGCGCCCAGCTCTTCCCAGCGCTCCATCGCCTCCAGCAGCTCGTCGTCGATGCGCGCATGGCGCGCCTGCGCCTCGGCGGCGCGTTTCGGATCCGAGGCATAGAAGTCGGCCTTGGCGAGCAGGTCGCCGAGCTCTTTCTGCTCGGCCTCCAGCGCCTCGATCAAGCCCGGCAGCTCGTCCAACTCGCGCTGCTCCTTGTAGCTCAGCTTGCGCTTCTTCGGCGCGGCGGGTGGTGCTTCCGGCGCCGGCTTGATCTTCTCGGCCACCGGCTTCGGCGCCGCCGCCTCGCGCAGCGTGCGCGCCCGTTCGCGCTGCAGCTTCCAGTCTTCGTAACCCCCTTCGTACTCGCGCCACAGGCCGGGCGACTCCTCGCCTTCCCAGGCGATCGTGCTGGTCACCACGTTGTCGAGAAAGCGCCGGTCGTGGCTGACCAGGAAGACCGTGCCGGCATACGACTGCAGCAGCTCTTCGAGCAGCTCCAGCGTGTCGATGTCGAGGTCGTTGGTCGGCTCGTCGAGCACCAGCACGTTGGCCGGCAGCGCGAACAATCGCGCCAGCAGCAGCCGGTTGCGCTCGCCGCCGCTCAAGGTGCGCACCGGCGAGTTGGCGCGCGCCGGTGAGAACAGGAAGTCATTCAGGTAGCTCATCACGTGCTTGCGCGCGCCGTTGAACTCGACCCATTCGCTGCCCGGGCTGATGGTGTCGGCCAAGGTCGCCTCGAGGTCGAGCTTGCTGCGCATCTGGTCGAAGTACGCGACCTCGAGCCGCGCGCCCTGGCGCACCGCGCCCGAGGTGGGCTGCAGCTCGCCGAGGATCAGCTTCAACAGCGTCGTCTTGCCGGCGCCGTTCGGCCCGATCAGCCCGACCTTGTCACCACGCAGGATGGTCGCGTTGAACTTGTCGACGATCAGCTTGTCGCCCGCAGCCGCCGCCGGGCCGCCCCAAGGCGGCTGCGCGCCCCCTCGGGGGGCAGGCCCCACAGGGGCCGTGGGGGCTGTCGTGTACCTCATCGACACGTCGCGCAGCTCGGCGACGATCTTGCCGCTCGGCACGCCCGAGTCGACCTCGAGCCGCACCTGGCCGAGCGAGTCGCGGCGCTTCTCGCGCTGCGCGCGCAGCACCTGCAGCCGCTCGATGCGCGCGACGCTGCGGGTGCGGCGTGCTTCGACGCCCTTGCGGATCCAGACCTCTTCCTGCGCCAGCAGCTTGTCGGCACGCGCGCTCGCGAGCGCCTCGGACGCGAGCTGGTCTTCCTTGATGCGTTCGTAGGCGCTGAAGTTGCCCGGATAGCTGCGGATCTGGCCGCGGTCGAGCTCGAGGATGCGGGTCGTCACGCCGTCCAGGAACGCGCGGTCGTGGGTGATCAGCATCACGCTGCCCTTGAAGTTGCGCAGCAGTTCTTCGAGCCAGGCGATCGAGTCGAGGTCGAGGTGGTTGGTCGGCTCGTCGAGCAGCAGCACGTCGGGCACCGCGACCAGCGCCTGGCCGAGCGCGACGCGCTTCTTCATGCCGCCCGACAGCTCGACGATCAGGCGCGCGCCGTCCAGGTGCAGGTGATCGAGCGTGGTCGCCACACGCTGCTCCCAGTTCCAGGCGTCGAGCGCTTCGATGCGGGTCTGCAGCGCGTCGAGGTCGACCCCGTCGGCGTGTTCTTCGTACTGCTGGCGCACGCTGCGCGCTTCGGCGACACCTTCGCTGACGACATCGAACACGCTCATCTGCGCGTCGAACAGGGGCTCTTGCGGCACGTAGCGGATGCGCAGCCCTTGCGTCATCTGCAACAGCCCGTCGTCGGGTTTCTCGAGCCCGGCGATGACCTTCAGAAGCGACGACTTGCCGGCGCCGTTGCGGCCGATCAGGCCGAGCCGCTCACCGGTTTCGAGCGAGAACCCGGTGTCGTCGAGCAGCGCGACGTGGCCGTAGGCGAGATGGGCGTTGGAGAGGGACAGGACAGCCATGGGCGGGAGCGCGCAAAACCTGCATTGTCGCGCCCCCGGAGGAGCCTATCGCAGACGACGCCCGCCTCGCGTCACGCAACGAGCGCCGCCTCTAGCGCATCGACGAACATCTTCGCGACGTCGAAGCCGGTCTGCTCGGTGATCTCCTGGAAGCAGGTCGGGCTGGTCACGTTGATCTCGGTCATGCTGTCGCCGATCACGTCCAGCCCGACCAACAGCAGCCCGCGCGCCGCGAGTGTCGGGCCGATGCCTTCGGCGATCTCGCGGTCGCGCGCGCTCAAGGGTTGCGCCACGCCCTTGCCGCCGGCGGCCAGGTTGCCGCGGATCTCGCTGCCCTGGGGGATGCGCGCCAGCGAATACGGCACAGGCTTGCCGTCGATGATGAGGATGCGCTTGTCGCCGGCGACGATCTCGCTGAGGTAACGCTGCACCATCACGGTCTGCGCGCCGCCCTGGTTCAGCGTCTCGATGATGCTGCCGAGGTTCAACCCGTCGGGCCCGACGCGGAAGATGCCCATGCCGCCCATGCCGTCGAGCGGCTTCAGGATGATGTCGCGCTGCTCGGCGTGGAAACGCTTGATCGCCGCCGCGTCGCGCGTCACGAGGGTCGGCCCGATGAACTGCGGGAACTCGAGGATGGCGAGCTTTTCCGGGTGGTCGCGCAGCGCCGCCGGCTTGTTGAAGACCCGCGCGCCTTCGCGCTCGGCCTGCTGCAGCAGGTGGGTGGCGTAGAAGTATTCGCTGTCGAACGGCGGGTCCTTGCGCATCAACACCGCGCCCATGTCGGCCAGCGCGACGAGCGGCGTCGCGCTGGCCGAGAACCAGTCGTGTGGGTCCTGGGTCAGCGTGAACGCGCGCACCTGCGCTGTCACCCGCTCGCCGCTCTGCCAGAACACGTCTTTCGGCTCGCAGGCCAGCAGCTCGTGGCCGCGCGCGGCGGCCTCGCGCATCATCGCGAAGGTGGTGTCCTTGTAGGTCTTGAAGACCTCGAGCGGGTCGGCAACGAACAGCAGCTTCATGGCTTCAGGCTTTGGGGTCGCGCGGGCCGCCACTGTTGCACAAAAAGCGCCAGCGCGCCGGCCACCACGCCCCAGAACGCCGAGCCCACGCCCCACAGCGTGAGGCCGCTCAGGGTGACCAGAAAGGTGATCAGCGCCGACTCGCGGTGGGCGTCGTCCTTCAGCGCCACCGCCAGTCCGCCGCCGATGCTGCCGAGCAGCGCCAGGCCCGCGACCGCCGCCACCAGCTCGCGCGGGAATGCCGTCAGCACGCCGGTGACGACCGCACCGAACAGGCCGATCACGCAGTAGATGACGCCGCAGGACACGGCGGCCATGTAGCGCTTGGCTGGGTCTTCATGCGCCTCACGGCCCATGCAGATCGCCGCCGTGATGGCTGCCAGGTTGAGCGCGAAGGCGCCGAACGGGGCGAGCAGCAGCGTCGCGACGCCGGTCAGCGTGACGATCTTCGAGATCGGCATCCGGTAGCCGGCGGCACGGATCGCTGCGACGCCGGGCAGGTTCTGCGACGCCATCGTGACGACGAACAAAGGCAGCGCCAGGCTGACGATCGCCGACAGCGAGAACTCGGGCGCGACGAACACCGGCAGGGTCAACGACCATTGCACGGCGCCGAGCTGCAGCTGGCCGTTGAGCGCCGCGTACAGCGTGCCCACCGCCAGCACGCCGGGGACCGCGAAGCGCGGCCACCAGCGCCGGCCGACCAGGTAAGCCGCGAGCATCAGCAGCACCAGCGCAAAGGCCGACTTCAGCGCGACAAACGCATCGAGCCCGAAACGCGCCAGCACGCCGGCCAGCAATGCGCTCGCGATCGGCATCGGGATGCGATCCATCAGGCGCTCGAACCAGCCGGTGACGCCGAACAGCGTGATCAGCGCCGCGCAGACCAGGAACGCGCCGACCGCCTGCGGCAGTGTGAAGGCACCGCCGGCTGCCGCCGTCGCGAGCACCGCCGCGCCGGGCGTGCTCCAGGCCACCATCACCGGCTTTTGCAGCCACAGCGAAGGCAAGAGCGTGCACAGGCCCATGCCGAGGCCGAGCGCCCACATCCAGGAGCTGATCTGGGCGGGAGTCGCGCCGAGCGAGGTCGCGGCCTGGAACACGATCGCCACCGAGCTGGTGAAGCCGACCAGCACGGCGACGAAGCCGGCAGTGACGGCGGAGATTGAAAGGTCTGACAGGCGGGGTCGCATGGCCGCGAGCATAGCGACGCCCGCTTGTACCTCACCGGTCATCCCGGCGCGGGCGCAGCCCGAGCCGGTCCTGAGCTCGTCGAAGGGCCGGGATCCACTGCCGCTTCGCCGCGCGCCCTCACAAAGTGGATCCCGGCGTTCGCCGGGATGACGACTATCTGGCCCTGCGGTTCGGCCACTGCTAAATCTCTACCTTGGAGCCCAGCTCGACCACTCGATTCGTCGGCAAGCTCAGGAAGTCGGCCGCCCCCGCGGCATTGCGGTGCATGCCGGCGAACAGCTTCTCGCGCCAGCTCGACATGCCGCTGCCGATGGTCGGGATGACGATGTCGCGCGACAGGAAGTACGAGGTCTCCATGTCGTCGAGCTGGAAGCCGCGGTTGTGCAGCAGCGCCAATGCCTCGGGCACGTCGGGCTCGTTCTTGAAGCCGAAGTGCAGCGCCACCTGCCAGCAGCCATGGCCCAGCGACTCGAGCTCGCTGCGCTTGTCGAAGCCGACCCACGGCACTTCGTGGTTCTTCACCGTGACGAACAGGTTGGTCTCGTGCAGCACCTTGTTGTGCTTCAGGTTGTGCAGCAGCGCGTTCGGCGTGAGGCCCTGCTCGCTGACCAGGAACACCGCCGTGCCCTGCACGCGGGTCGGCGGGTTGACGAACACCGCTTCGAGGAAACTCTTCAGGTCGATCGCCTCGTCGCGCAGCTTCTCGGCCATCAGGCGACGGCCCTGCTTCCAGGTCATCATCAGCGTGAACATCACCGCGCCGATCACGAGCGGGAACCAGCCGCCGTCGAGCACCTTGACGATGTTGGCGGCGAAGTAGGTGACGTCGACGAGGAAGAAGAACACCGTCGCGGCGATGCTCAGCGACCACGGGAATTTCCAGCCGTAGCGGATCACGAAGAAGGTCATGATGGTCGTGATCGTCATGTCGATCGTGACCGTGATGCCGTAGGCCGACGCGAGCTTGCTGCTCGAGCCGAACGCGAGGATCGCGCCGACGATGCACACGTACAGCCCCCAGTTGACGAAGGGCACGTAGATCTGGCCGGTCTCTTTCACCGAGGTGTGCAGGATGCGCAGGCGCGGCATGTAGCCGAGCTGGATCGCCTGCTTGGTGACCGAGAACGCGGCCGAGATCAAGGCCTGCGACGCGATCACCGCGGCCAGCGACGCGAGCACGATCAGCGGGTACAGCGCCCAGCTCGGCGCCATTTCGTAGAACGGGTTGCCGACCTTCTCGGGCGACTCGAGCAGCATCGCGCCCTGGCCGAAGTAGTTCAGCACCAGCGCCGGCATCACGAGGCTGAACCAGGCGGTGCGGATCGGCCGCTTGCCGAAGTGGCCCATGTCGGCGTACAGCGCTTCGGCGCCGGTCACGCACAGCACCACCGAGCCGAGCGCGATGAAGGCGGTGCCCGGGTGCACGAACAGGAAGCGCAGCGCATGGTGCGGGCTCAGCGCGACGATCACCGCCGGGTTGGCGACGATGTGTGTGAGCCCCATCAGCGCGATGACGAAGAACCACAGCAAGGTCACGGGCCCGAAGAAACGGCCGATGCCACCGGTGCCGTGGCGCTGCACGATGAACAAGAGCGTCACCACCACCAGCGACAGCGGCACGATGTAGGCGTGCAGGCCGGGCGCTGCGACCTCGAGGCCTTCGAGCGCGCCGAGCACCGACACCGCCGGCGTGATGACGCCGTCGCCGAAGAAGATCGCGGTGCCGAAGATGCCCAGCATCAAGAGCCGCTTGCGCAGCACGGGGCGGTCTTTCACCGCCTGCGAGGCCAGCGCCAGCATCGCGATCAGGCCGCCCTCGCCGTTGTTGTCGGCGCGCAGGATCAGCACCACGTACTTGACCGAGACAACCGTCGTCAGGGTCCAGAAGATCAACGACAGCACGCCGAAGATGTTCTCCGGCGTCAACGGCACCTGGCCGTGCGGCCCCAGGGCGAAGACTTCCTTGAAGGCGTACAGCGGGCTGGTGCCGATGTCGCCGTAGACGACGCCCAGGGCACCCAGTGTCAGGATGGCCAGGCCGGAAGAAGGGCGTTGCTGGGTCACGGCTCTCCGCGCGGCGTGACGACCAGCGGGGCGTTGTTCAAAGGGGATCGATTGTGCTCCCGGCACCGCCCGGGGCTATCCCGGGAGCACGGGGGTCGGCGGCAACCGGGGGCGCTATGTTGCAGCGCAGCAACGGGCGGTTCTGATCGCTTTACTCGTAGACCTCGGCTTCGGGGTCGGTGGCCTCCAGCTCGTAACTCGCCGCCACCATCGCCAGGCGTGCGATCACGCCGTACATGTAGAACCGGTTCGGCGCGCTCGCGCCCGGCTTCACGCCCGGCTTGGGCAGCTGGTTCGACTCGGCGAACGCGAGCGGCACGAAACTCGCCCCCGGCGAGTTCAGGTTCTCGTCGACGCCACGTTCGGCGTTGACGCGGTAGAAGCCGCCGACCACGTAGCGGTCGATCATGTAGACCACCGGCTCGGCGACCGCATCGTTGACCCGCTCGTAGGTTGGCACACCTTCCTGCAGGATCACCTCGGAGACCTCCTGGCCGTCCTTGATGATGCTCATCTTGTTGCGCGTCTTGCGATTCAGCTCGATCAGGTCCTTCGGGTCGCGCACCGTCATGATGCCCATGCCGTAGGTGCCGGCGTCGGCCTTGACGATGATGAAGGGCTTCTCCTGGATGCCGTATTCCTTGTACTTGCGGCGCACCTTGCCGAGCAGCGCTTCGGCGTTGCTCATCAGGCATTCCTGGCCGGTGCTGTCGGAGAAGTTCACTTCGCCGCAGCGCGCGAACAGCGGGTTGATGAGCCAGGGGTCCATGCCCAAGAGCTTGGCGAACTTCTTCGCCACTTCTTCGTAGGCCTGGAAGTGATTCGTCTTGCGCCGCACCGCCCAGCCGGCGTGCAGCGGCGGCAGCAGGTACTGCTCGTGCAGGCCTTCGAGCACCTTGGGCAGGCCGGCCGACAAGTCGTTGTTGAGCAGGATCGTGCAGGGATCGAAATCCTTCAGGCCGAGCCGGCCGCGGGTACGCAAGAGCGGCTCGACGGTGAGCTGGGTGCCGTCGGGCAGGTCGATCGGCGTCGGTGCCTTGATCGTGTCGTCGAGCGTGCCCAGGCGCACGTTCAGCCCGGCCATGTGGAAGATCTGGACCAGCCGCGCCACGTTCATCAGGTAGAACGAGTTGCGGGTGTGCTTTTCGGGGATCAGCAGCAGGTTGCGCGCTTCGGGGCAGATCTTCTCGATCGCCGCCATCGCGGCCTGCACCGCCAGCGGCAGCATCTCTTGCGTCAGGTTGTTGAAGCCGCCGGGGAACAGGTTGGTGTCGACCGGGGCCAGCTTGAAGCCGGCGTTGCGCACGTCGACCGAGGTGTAGAACGGCGGCGTGTGCTCCATCCACTCGAGGCGGAACCAGCGTTCGATGGCCGGCAGCGATTCGAGGATGCGCTGCTCGAGCTCGTTGATCGGGCCGGTGAGCGCGGTGATGAGATGAGGAACCATGGGCAGCCCGAATTTCGCGAAAGGAAACGATTCTAGGCATTTGGGGTGGGCGGCGTCGGAGTCAAGCGCGCCGCCTTGCCCGCGGTGCGTCAATTCGCCGCAAGAACAAAAAAGGGCTGCCTCGCGGCAGCCCTTGGATCCCAACGAAGGGAGTTCTTGCTTACTTGCTGTAGGCCGTCTCGCCGTGCGAGGTGATGTCCAGCCCTTCGCGTTCTTCTTCTTCGGAAACCCGCAGACCGATCACCAGGTCGACGATCTTGAAGGCGACCAGCGAGACCACGCCGGACCAGACGATGGTCAGGCCCACACCCTTGGCCTGGATCAGGAACTGGTCCCAGATGCCGTTCGAGGTGTACGCGCCAGTCACCCAGTCGGCCACCAGGCCCGGGCCGCCCAGCGACTGGTTGTTGAAGATGCCGGTGAGCAGCGCGCCGACGATACCGCCGACACCGTGCACGCCCCAGACATCGAGCGAGTCGTCCATGCCGAGCAGCTTCTTCAGACCCGTCACACCCCACAGGCACAGGAAGCCGGCAGCCGCGCCGACCACCAGCGCACCCATGAGGCCGACGTTGCCCGCCGCTGGCGTGATCGCCACCAGACCGGCGACCGCACCCGAGGCCGCACCCAGCATCGAGGCCTTGCCCTTGAGCAGCGATTCACCGATGCACCAGGCCAGCACCGCGACAGCCGTGGCCGAGAAGGTGTTGATGAAGGCGAGCGCGGCGCTGTTGCCGGCTTCGAGCGCGGAGCCCGCGTTGAAGCCGAACCAGCCCACCCACAGCAGCGAGGCACCGACCATCGTCAGCGTCAGCGAATGCGGCGTGAAGGCTTCCTTGCCGTAGCCGATGCGCTTGCCGATCATGAACGCACCCACCAGGCCGGCGACGGCGGCGTTGATGTGCACGACGGTACCGCCGGCAAAGTCCAGCGCGCCCCACTGCCAGGCGAGGCCGCCCTTGGCCGATTCGGCCGCCGACTTCGCCGCATCCAGTCCGTTGAATGCGTCCGGGCCAGTCCAGAACCAGACCATGTGCGCGATCGGCGCATAGCTGAAGGTGAACCACAGCGCCATGAAGAGCAGCACCGCGCTGAACTTGATGCGCTCGGCAAATGCACCGACGATCAGGCAGCAGGTGATGGCCGCGAAGGTGGCCTGGAACACGACGAACACGATCTCCGGGATGTAGACACCCTTGCTGAAGGTGGCCGCCATCGCAAAGTCGCCGCCGGCTGCGTTCGGAGTGAACACACCCTTGAGGAACAATCGATCCAGCCCGCCGACGAACGCGTTGCCTTCGGTGAACGCCAGGCTGTAGCCGTAGAGCACCCACAGCACGACGATCATGGAGAAGGTCACGAACACTTGCATCAGCACCGACAGCATGTTCTTGCTGCGCACCAGGCCGCCGTAGAACAGCGCCAGGCCGGGGATGGACATCATGATCACGAGCACGGTCGACACGAGCATCCACGCCGTGTCGCCCTTGTTGGCGACCGGCGTCGAGGCCGCTGCGGCCGGGGCGGCAGCGCTGGCGGCGGCCGAAGCCGCCGCGGCAGCGACCGGCGCGGAGGCGGCGTCCGCCGCGACCGAAGCGCCCGCGAAGCCCAGAGCCGCAAGGCCCAGGGCAAGGGAAGCAATGAGTTTCTTCATGGTGGGTTGTCTCTCTCGGTTGGCGTCAGAGCGCGTCTTTGCCAGTCTCGCCCGTGCGGATGCGGACGACCTGTTCCAACGACGATACGAAAATCTTGCCGTCGCCGATCTTGCCGGTGCGGGCCGCGGCCTCGACGGCCTCGATGACGCGGTCGACGATCGCGTCGTCGACCGCGGCTTCGATCTTGACCTTGGGCAGGAAATCGACCACGTACTCCGCACCGCGGTACAGCTCGGTGTGGCCCTTCTGGCGGCCGAAGCCCTTCACTTCGGTCACCGTGACGCCTTGCACGCCGATGGCGCTGAGGGCTTCACGAACTTCGTCAAGCTTGAAGGGCTTGACGATGGCAGTCACCATCTTCATATTGAACCTCTCATGGTTGGATATGCATCGATCACGTCGAGCGCCTAGAACTTGAAAATTGCTTCGAGCCCGATCGATCGCTGGCTCTTCTTCGCGGTGACGTTGTCGGAGCTGATGAAGGCAGGCACGTCCGACCAGTCGCCACGAATTTCACCGCGCAGCTCGAGCTTCTTGATCGGGGTGTATCCCACGGTCAGTGTTGCCTCCTTCCATTTCTGCACCAGCCCCGTGCGGTAGCCATCGCGGTCGTCGAAGTATTCGCCGCGCACCGACAGCTTCCACTGGTCGGCGATCTGGTAGCCCGCGTAACCGGCCCAGCCGGTCCACTTGGCCGTGCCGGCCCCGTTCGGCGTGACCGTGGACGCGTTTGCCTGCGTCGCGTAGTCGTAGTTGAGCATGAGGGTCAACTTGTCGGAGACGTTGAACGTCGCCACCGCGTCGAACAGGTTTCGGGTTCCTTCCGGCCCGGTATTCACCAGGCCACCCACACGTTCCTTGCCCGAATAGGCCTGGCCGGTGAGGCTCAATTCCTTCGACGGGGTGAACGCAACCCCGAGTTCAAGCGTCTTTGCGCCGTTGGTCTCTTTCAGGGTGTCCCAGCCCTGGTTGACACCGCCGATCAGCGTGAGGGTGTCCGTCACGCCGTAACTCACCCGCAATCCGGTGTGCGCAAAGGGAATGGCGTATCCGAACAGAATCGACCTCGAGAAGTTCGAGTTGGCGGTCGAGTTGATGACTTCCGCGCCGGCAAGCGTCACGTATTTGCCGAACATGATCGTTGCCGGGCCCTTGGCGTACTGGCCGAAGAACTGCGTGAAGTCGTAGCCCGTCTTGTGGCAACTGCCGGCGCTCGCCTGACCCGTCGCGAGGTTGCAGCCGTCGCCTTGACTGGGCCCGGTCTTGTACGAGGCGATGACGTCGGCGTCCCTGCCCAGCGTGAGGTTCACCAAACCGCCGAAGCCTTCCTTGGGTTGGTTGGCGAATGTGAATGCGACCTGGTGCAGATCGAACGAATTGCGCCGGTAGTCGAACACCCGGTTCGGGCCGCCGATGCTCACGCCCGGTCCGGCGGGGGTGGTGTTGAACGCGCCGCGCCCGTTGAGATTGGTGTAGCCGACATCGACGTAGCCGGTGAGGTCAAACCCATAGATCGAAAAAATCGGGGGGTCTTCGGCTGGCGCCGGGGCCGGTTCAGGGGCCGGAGCCGTTTGGGCAAGAACCCATGCCGGTGTCGCAAAGGCGGCGGCGACGGCGGAGGCAAGCAGGAGTCTTCTCATGGATGTTTTTCCTTGGCGGACGATCAATAGGCAAAGTCCCGCCTCCAATCGAAGGTCGCGACTTCAATCTCTGACGGAGAGCGCTTGTGCAGCTTTTGTGCCATGCGCTCAAAGGCGCAATCGCGCCCCATTCACGATCATTCGTGCGCCAGCATCGTGCCACCCGTCGCCAGAACGACTCAAAACGCATTGTCATGGTGCATCACCTCCCCCGCTTGGGGGAGGATTCCGCACCCAGTTGGGACTTTGGGAGCGCCCATCAGGGGGCGTGTGAATGCCGGGCCGGCAGCCAACAATGAATCCGAGGGAGGGATCAAATTCATGTCGCTGGCCGTCACGCACAGCCGGGCCCTGGATGGGCTGGCTGCGCCCGAAGTCACTGTCGAGGTCCATCTGGCCAACGGCTTGCCGAGCTTCACGCTGGTCGGCCTGGCCGACACCGAAGTCAAGGAAGCGCGTGAACGGGTGCGCGCTGCCTTGCTCAACAGCGGGCTCGAATTCCCGTTCAACAAGCGGATCACGGTGAACCTGGCGCCCGCCGATCTGCCCAAGGAATCGGGCCGCTTCGACCTGCCGATCGCGCTCGGGATCCTGGCCGCCAGCGGGCAGATCGATGCCAAGCGACTGACGGCGTTCGAGTTCGCCGGCGAGCTGTCGCTGGCCGGCGACTTGCGACCGGTTCGCGGCGCGCTCGCGATGGGGCTGGCGCTGCGCCGCCAGGGCACGCCGCGTCTGCTGGTGCTGCCGCGTGCCAGTGCCGAGGAGGCGGCGCTCGTGGACGGCTTGGAGATCCTTTCGGCCGCGCATCTGCTCGACGTCGTGCGTTCGCTGTTGCCGGCCGACGCAGCGCTGCTGCAAGCGCTGCCGCGCGCCGTCGCCTTGCCGGCGGTCGTGCTGCCGGTGCTGCGCGACCTGCGCGAGGTGAAAGGCCAGAGCAGCGCCAAGCGTGCGCTCGAAGTCGCAGCAGCGGGTGGCCACAGCCTGCTGATGGTCGGCCCACCGGGCACCGGCAAATCGATGCTGGCGCAGCGCTTCACGAGCCTGCTGCCGCCGCTGACGGAGACCCAGGCCCTCGAGTCGGCGGCGGTGCTGAGCGTCAGCGGCGCGTTCGTGCCGCAGCGCTGGCGCCAGCGTGTGCTGCGCTCGCCACACCACAGCGCTTCGTCGGTGGCGCTGGTGGGCGGCGGCTCGCCGCCGCGGCCAGGCGAGATTTCGCTCGCCCACGAAGGCGTGCTGTTCCTCGACGAGCTGCCCGAGTTCGCTCGCGCCGCGCTCGAAGCGCTGCGCGAGCCGCTCGAGTCGGGCCGGATCACGATCTCGCGCGCGGCGCGCCAGGCCGACTTCCCGGCGCGCTTCCAGCTGCTCGCGGCGATGAACCCCTGCCCCTGCGGCCACCACGCGAGCGCGCTGCGCAGCTGTCGCTGCTCGTCCGACACGATCAGCCGTTACCAGGCGCGCATCAGTGGCCCACTGCTCGACCGCATCGACCTGCAGGTCGAGGTGCCCGCCGTGTCCGCAGCGACGCTGGCCGCGGCGCCCGACGGCGACAGCAGCGCGGTGGTCGCCGAACGGGTCGCGCAAGCCCAGCAGCGCCAGTGGGCGCGCCAAGGCTGTCTCAATGCAGCATTAAGCGGCGACGCGATCGACAGCCATTGCAGCCTCGACGCGGCGGCGGCCAGGTTCCTGCACAGCGCCGCCGCGCGCCTGCAGTGGTCGGCGCGCAGCTTTCACCGGGTACTGCGCATCGCGCGAACGGTCGCTGATCTGGCAGGCAATCCGGCGCTGCAGGTGGCGCACATCGCCGAGGCAGTGCAGTACCGGCGGGTGCTGGCGGCGCAATGACAGGGGCGGCGCAATGCCGGGGCCGTGCTGCCGGCTCAGAGGCTGAGAGTTTTCCTACGGTCATCCCGGCGCACGCCGGGATCCACTCTGAGCCGGCGCGCGGTGAAGCAGCAGTGGATCCCGGCGTTCGCCGGGATGACGTGGCTGCGGGGCAATATCTTCTCAACCTCTCACTCCTCCCCGAGCCGCTTCAGTGCCGCCTTCGCAAAGTCGTCGCCTTTTGCGGCGGCGAGACGATAGAGCCTGACCGCCTCTGTCCTGTTTTGCGTCAAGCCCCCGACGCCGCGCTCGTACATGTCCGCAAGGTTCGCCTGTCCGCCGGCGTTTGCCTGCTCGGCAGCCTTGCGGTACCACCTGACTGCCTCGGCGTCGCTGCGTGGGAGTCCGCCGCGGCCCCGCTCGTACATCAAGCCAAGGTTGCTCTGCGCACTGGCGCCTCCCTGGTCAGCGGCCTTGCGATACCAATTGACGGCCTCGGTGTCGTTCTGGGTGAGTCCGCCACGGCCCTTTTCGTACATGAATCCGAGATGAGTTTGCGCATCGACGTTTCCCTGGTCAGCGGCCTTGGTGAACCACTTGACTGCCTCGATGTCGCTTTGGGGGAGGCCTCCACGACCTTCCCGGTACATATACCCGAGGCTCACCTGCCCGCCCGCGTTTGCCTGCTCAGCGGCCTTGCTGAACCACTTGACTGCTTCGACGTCGCTGAGAGGGAGCCCTCCGCGACCTTCCCGGTACATGAACCCCAACATGGACTGTCCGCTCGCCTCTCCTTGGTCAGCGGACTTGCGATACCACTTGGCGGCCTCGGTGTCGCTTTGGGCAAGCCCACCCCGGCCATACAGGAACATGGTTCCAAGGTTTTTTTGAGCAACGGCGTGCCCGTGCTCGGCGCCTTTGCGATACCAATTGACGGCCTCAACGTCGCTGCGGGGAAGGCCGGCGCGGCCAGTCTCGTAGAAGAACCCCAGATTGGTCTGGGCGCCCGCGTTGCCTCCTTCGGCGGCCATGCGGTACCAGCCGAGGGCCGCGCTGTCGCTCTGGGCGACGCCATTCGTGCCGAATTGGTAGTTGGCGCCGCGCAAGAACTGGGTCTCCGCTTCCTTCACTTGGTTGGCTTCGCTCGCTGCCCGATCCGAGCCGAGTGGCAACGCCCCCGGAGGCGGCGCATTCAATCTGCTCTGGGTGGCCACCTGTTCGGAAGCGACCGGCACCACCTCCTCCTTCTTCGACCCGAAGAGCAGATTCAGCACCACCACGCCGACCACCAGGACCACAGCTCCGCCCAGCACGCCCCGCCAATGCGCGCTGCCGGGGCTGGTGGCCGCCGCAGGGGCCACGGCCGGCGGCGGCCGAGGGCTGGCGCTGCGCTGCGATCCGACATCTTTCGGCGCCTGCGTCGTCGCGCCGGCGCGCTGCCCCGCCGCAACGCTCGCCTTCTTCGCAAAGACCGCGGCGCGCTCGCTGTACGCATCCGCATCGCCGGGATTGAGGCGGATCAATTCACCGTAGTCGCAGGCGGCGCCGTCGAGATTGCCCAGCTTCTGCCGCGCGCTTGCCCGATGGCGGTAGGCAATCGGGTCGTTCGGCTGCACCCGGATCGCCGCCGTGTAGTCCTCGATCGCCTCGTCGAGCCGACTTCGCTGCTCGCGCAGAAGGCCGCGCCCGACGCGGGCGCGAGCGTCGTCTGGCTTCAGCCGGATCGCCGCGTCGTAGTCCGCCAGGGCAGCATCGAGGTCACCCTGGGGCACCGCGACCTCGCTGGCTTGCACTTGCGGCGCGGCTGCGGCGGCTTGTTGCTGCGCCTTGGCAACCTGTATCGCCGCCGCCGAGGCGGGCAGCAAGACGGCATCGAGCGGAACGCTCAAGTGCTTTCGACGCAGGCGTTCCATCGCCTCATCGAAATACGCATAAGGAACCGGCAGCCCGTTGTACTTGGTGAGCCCTTCCAGCATGCCGCTCAGCGTGGCGCGCACGCCGGCCGAGTCGAAATCGAAACCGGGAAGCATCAGCGGAACGACATTGCGCCGGGCCTCGATGGCCGCCTCGATTTCTCTTCGCAGCCAATCTCCCGGGACGGCGCAGCGCTCGAGGGCAGTCGGCGTCAGCAGCAGAACAAAGTGGGCTCTTGCCTTGATGTTGTCGAGAATGACGCGCTCGAAGTCGCCGCTCGCGATGCCGTCGTAGTCGATGAAGACGTCGTACCCGTTCTGGGTCAAGTCCTTGAAGACCAACAGAGCCAGGGGCAGGTCGGCGCGCCGATAGCTGATGAAGACAGTTTTCTCGACACGCAGCATGCTCGATCGGTCCTCGTGTGCCTCGAAGCCGTTCGACAATACCAAAGGTGCGACGCAATGGCGAGCTGGACCGGACCAACCGTCGGTGCGCACAGCGTCTCATCCTCCCATTTGAGGATGGTTTCGCCGCGGACCTTGCCTAGATTTGAAGCCATGAAGCTGCATCGATTCAACCTGATCGCCTGCGCCATTGCGGCGGCCGCGCTGCCGATGTCCCGCAACGCCCATGCCTTCGGCGACGAGGGCCACGAGGTGGTGGCCTTGATCGCCGAGCACTTCCTGCAGCCCGAGGTGCGGCACAAGGTCTTCGCGATACTGGCCGGCGACACCAGCCACCTGACCGCGTCGCACGACATGGCGGCCGAGGCGACCTGGGCCGACCGCTATCGCGACAGCACTCCGGCGCGCCATCAGCAGACCGGCAAATGGCACTTCGTCGACATCGATATCAAGTCGCCCGATCTCGATGCAGCCTGCTTCCAGCATCTGCCGCTGCCGGCTGCGACGCCAGCGTCGGCGGGCCCGCCGCACTCCTGCGTCGTCGACAAGATCGATCAGTTCGAGCACGAGCTCGCCGCCCCGGCGACCCCCAAGGACGAACGACGGATGGCGCTGCAGTTCCTGCTGCACTTCGTCGGCGACGTGCACCAGCCGCTGCATGCGAGCAACGACCACGATTTCGGCGGCAATTCGAAGCTGGCGCAGGCGCAGGGCTTGCCGCGCGGCAAGCTGCATCACTACTGGGACGCGGTGTTCGTCGAGGCAATCGCTGACGGCGGCGCGCCCAGCGTGGCGCAGCAATTGATCGCCGGCATCGACGCGTCGCAGCAGCAGGCATGGGCCAGCGGCAGCGCCGCCGACTGGGCGCGCGAATCATTCGAGGCCAGCCGCGACTTCAGCTACGGCAAGCTGCCCAAGCCCAAGCAAGGCGTGTATCAACTCGGCAAGACCTACGTGCATGGCGCGACGGCGCTCACGTCGCTGCAGCTGAGCAAGGCCGGGGTGCGCCTGGCGACGCTGCTGAACCGCGCGCTCGGCGCTGCGCAACCCGGCGCCGCGCCGCCCTGAGCGCCACGGCTCAGGCGCGCTTGGCCGGCGCGTGGCTGTGGCTGACGACGCGCAGGTGATTGCCGTCGACGGTCACGCGCGATCCGGCGGCCGGCGCAGCGGCCTGCTCGAAGTGGCGCACGCTGCCGTCGTCCATCCGCACCTTGACCTGGTAGACCGTGGTGCTGCGCGAGCGCTTCTCGATCTCGTTGCCGGCCAGGCCGCCGCCGACGGCGCCCAGCACCGTCATCGCAGCGCGCCCGTTGCCGTGGCCGAACTGGTTGCCCACTGCACCGCCGACCACCCCGCCGGCCACCGCGCCCACGCCTGTGCCCTTGCCCTTTTTCTGCACCGCCTGCACGCTTTCGACGACGCCGCAGGTCTTGCAGACCGCCGCCGGTTTGGCCGCCGGCGGTGCGTTTTCGGCGAGCAGCGTGTTTGGCGCCGCCTTGGGCAGCGGCGTGCCGCGCTCGACCAGGCTCTCGTTCGGCGCCAGCGACGCGCGCGTGGTTTCGGGTGATGTGGTAGTGATCGCCGCGGGCGGCGCCGGCCGCAGAGTCAGTCCTGCCGCCAGGCCGAGCCCGGCCAGCGCGAGCCCGGCGCCGGCGATCAGGCCGTTGCGTGTCATCTTCATACTTCGCTCCTCATTCAAAGTGCCTCGTGGTGAGGCTTGCCTTCGATTAAACGAACGAAGCGGGCCGCAGTTGCCCTTGGCGATGAATCAGTTGTAACCGGCGGTGGATCAGAGCAGCGCCGACAGCGAGCGCTGGACCCGCTCGACAGCGAGCCCGCTGCGCTCGGCCCAGTCGCGCAACTGGTCGTCACCGATCTTGCCGACGTTGAAGTAGGCCGCGTCGGGGTGCGCCAGGTAGAAGCCGCTGACACTCGCCGCCGGCGTCATCGCCAGGCTTTCGGTCAGGCCCATGCCGATGTCCTCGCACTGCAGGACGCGGAACATCTCGGCCTTCACCGTGTGGTCGGGGCAGGCCGGGTAGCCGGGCGCGGGGCGAATGCCCTGGTACTTCTCGGCGATCAGCTCGGCGTTGCTCAAAGTCTCGTCGGCCACATAGCCCCACAGCTCGGTGCGCACCCGCTGGTGCAGGCGCTCGGCGAAGGCTTCGGCCAGGCGGTCGGCAAGCGCCTTGAACATGATCGCGCTGTAGTCGTCGAGGTCGTCCTGGAACTGCTTTTCCTTCTTGTCGGAGCCGATGCCCGAGGTGACCGCGAACAGCCCGATGTGGTCGGCAATGCCCGATGACTTGGGCGCGATGAAGTCGGCCAGGCAGCGGTTCGGCCGCCGCACGCCGTCGACCACCGGGCGTTCGGTCTGCATGCGCAGGCCGTGCCAGGTCATCAGCACCTCGCTGCGCGACTCGTCGGTGTAGATCTCGATGTCATCGTCGTTCACGCTGTTGGCGGGGAACAGGCCGATGACGCCGTTGGCCGTCAGCCAGCGGCCTTCGATCAGGCGCCGCAGCATGCGCTGGCCGTCGCTCAGCACGCGCCGCGCCGACTCGCCGACGATGTCGTCGGTGAGGATCGCCGGATAGGCGCCGGCCAGGTCCCAGGTCTGAAAGAACGGCGCCCAGTCGATGCAGTGGGCGATCTCGCCGAGGTCGTAGTTGCGGAACACGCGCCGGCCGGTGAACTTCGGCTTGGCCGGGGTGAACGCTGACCAATCGATCGGCGTCTTGTTGGCGCGCGCCTGCGCCAAGCTGACCATCGGCGTCGCCTTCTTGTTGGCGTGCTGCAGGCGCACGCGGTCGTAGTCGGTCTTCAGCTCGTTGATGTAGGCCGTCGCGCGCTCGTCGCTCAGCAGGTCGCTGCACACCGCGACGCTGCGGCTCGCGTCGGGCACGTAGACGACCGGGCCTTCGTAGTGCGGCGAGATCTTCACCGCGGTGTGGACCCGGCTCGTCGTCGCGCCGCCTATCAGGAGCGGAATCTTCTTCACCCGGAAGTAGTCGTCGCGCTGCATCTCGCCGGCCACATGCTGCATCTCTTCGAGGCTCGGCGTGATCAGTCCGGACAGGCCGATGATGTCGGCCCCCTCGACCTTGGCGCGCGCCAGGATGTCCTGGCACGGCACCATCACGCCCATGTTGACGACCTCGAAGTTGTTGCACTGGAGCACGACGGTGACGATGTTCTTGCCGATGTCGTGCACGTCGCCTTTGACGGTGGCGATGACGATCTTGCCCTTGGCCTTGGCTTCGCCGCCGGCGTCGACCATCGCCTTCTTCTCGGCCTCGATGTAGGGCAGCAAGTGGGCCACCGCCTGCTTCATCACCCGCGCCGACTTGACCACCTGCGGCAGGAACATCTTGCCCTGGCCGAACAGGTCGCCGACGATGTTCATGCCGTCCATCAACGGCCCTTCGATGACATGCAGCGGCCGCCCGCCGCCGGCCAATATGCGCTGGTAGACCTCTTCGGTGTCTTCGACGATGAAGTCGTTGATGCCGTGCACCAGCGCGTGGCTCAGCCGCTCGTCGACCGGCTTGGCGCGCCAGGCGAGCTTGGCGCTGTCGTCCTTGGCGGCGCCCTTGGCGCTCTCGGCCACTTCGACCAGGCGCTCGCCGGAGTCTGCGCGGCGGTTCAGCACCACGTCTTCGACCCGTTCGCGTAAGCAGGGCTCGAGGTCGTCGTAGACACCCATCATGCCGGCGTTGACGATGCCCATGTCCATGCCGGCCTTGATCGCGTGGTACAGGAACACGGTGTGGATCGCCTCGCGCACCGGGTCGTTGCCGCGGAAGCTGAAGCTCACGTTCGACACCCCGCCGCTGACCTTGGCACCGGGCAGGTTCTGCTTGATCCAGCGTGTGGCGTTGATGAAGTCGACCGCGTAGTTGTCGTGCTCCTCGATGCCGGTGGCGATCGCGAAGATGTTCGGGTCGAAGATGATGTCTTCGGGCGGGAAGCCGACCTCGTCGACCAGGATGCGGTACGCACGTTCGCAGATCTCGGTCTTGCGCTCGTAGGTATCGGCCTGGCCCTTTTCGTCGAAGGCCATCACGACGGCGGCGGCGCCGTAGCGGCGCACCAGCTTGGCCTGGTGCTTGAACGCGGCCTCGCCTTCCTTCAGCGAGATCGAATTGACGATGCCCTTGCCCTGGATGCACTTCAGGCCCGCCTCGATCACATCCCACTTCGAGCTGTCGACCATGATCGGCACCCGCGCGATCTCGGGCTCGGACGCGATCAGGTGGAGGAAGCGCACCATCGCGGCCTTGCTGTCGAGCATGGCCTCGTCCATGTTGATGTCGATCACCTGGGCGCCGTTTTCGACCTGTTGGCGCGCGACCGCCAACGCCTTTTCGAACTCGCCGTTCAGGATCAAGCGGGCGAAGGCCTTGGAGCCGGTGACGTTGGTGCGCTCGCCGATGTTGACGAACAGCGAGCCCTCGCCAATCAGCACGGGTTCGAGCCCGGAAAGGCGCATCGGTGAAACGGCAGGAACGGTGTCGTCGGCGGTGGTCATGGCGGGTTCGGGCAACGCGCCCTGCACGAGCTGGACCGCGGCTCACCCGCGGCCCGCCGGTGCACGACGACGGTGGGGTGAGCGCCGTTGCAAGCCGCCGGCAGACATCGTCCGGCAAGCGCCCCGAGCCTGGCGACGGGCATCCGTCGTTGCAACGCTCCTCGGGGAAACCATGATTTTACAGGGACGCGGCGACGCCGCTGCGCATCGTTTGTTTGGGTGAGTGAGCGCGCGTCGATTCGTGGCAGCATGGTGACTCCCATGTCCACCCCGCCCGCCCCCATCAGCGTCGCCCTGGTCGAAGACCATCCCGGCACGCGCGAGTAGCGAATACCAGGCCCTGAGCGCCAGCCTCGCGGCACGTGTGGCGGCGCGCGAGGCGCAGCTGCAGGACGCGTTCAAGACGATCGAGTTGCAGCAGCGCGAAAGCGCGGTGCAGGACGAGCGCCAGCGCATGATGCGCGAGATCCACGACGGCGTCGGCGCGCAGCTGGTGGGCCTGCTGAACCTGGTGCACAAGCGCGAAACCAATCCCGCCGTGCTCGAGGACCATGTGCGCCAGGCGCTCGACGAGATGCGCATGGCGGTCGACTCGCTGCAACCGGTGCACGGCGACCTGGTCACCATGCTGGCGACGCTGCGCTACCGCATGCAGCCGCGGCTCGCCGCGGCCGGGCTCGACGTCGAGTGGGACGTCGTCAACCTGCCGGTGCTCAACGAGCTGTCGCCGCACGCGGTGCTGCAGGTGCAGCGCATCCTGCTCGAAGCGGTCACCAACGCGCTCAAGCACGCCCGGGCGAGCAAGCTCGTCGTCACGGTGCGGGTCGATGAAAGCGAGGCGACGCCGGTGGTGCGGCTTTGCCTCAGCGACAACGGCGTCGGCCTGCCCGCCGACCCGGCTGTGTCGCGCGGCCAGGGCCTCGCCAACATGCGGATGCGCGCCCAGGCCATCGGCGCCAGCCTGCAGGTCGCGACAGCCGCCGGCGGCGGCACCCAGGTGCTGCTGGCCTGGCCCGTGAAACCGGTCACTCCCTGATCCGTGGCTCGCACCGGGCAATAGCCCTGCCTTCAAGTTGGCCCGGCGCCGGCCGAAATGGTGGCGACGCGGCTTGTCGCCGCGCCGTATTTGCATTCCATGGCCGTCATCCAGCTTCCCCCCACCGCACTGCGTGTCGGACACCCCGTGCCGTTCGCGCTGCGCGACGCCTCCGGCCATCTGCTGGTGCCGCGCGGCGGCGTGGTCGACACCGAAATGCTGCGCCAGCAGCTGATCAGCCGCGGCATCTATGTCGACGAGATCGATTCCGGCGTGTTCAAGAAAGCAATGGCCGGCAAGCTCGACTCGATGGTGCGGCAGAACGCGCTGCTCGGGCAGATCGCCCAGGCCCAGCCCGACGCGGCCGAAATGCCCCAGGCCGCGGGCCTCGGCGCCAAGAAGCTCACCGACCCGATCGCCGACTGGAACAGCCTGATGCTGCGCGCCAGCGCGCTGCTGCGCGATCCGCCGCAGGCCGACTTCGCGGCACGCGTGGCCAAGCTCGACCGCGACGCGCTCGAGCTGCTCGACGCCGACCCCGACGCCGCGCTGCTGATGCTGATCCACTCGACGACCAGCGACGTGCATCAGTACAGCGTGACCCATGCCTTGCTGGTCTATGCAGTGTGCGAGCTCGCGGCACGCCACCTGTCATGGCCGGCCGACTGGCGCCCGACGCTGCGCCGCGCAGCGCTGACAATGAACATTTCGATGACCACCTTGCAGGACCAGCTGGCGCTGCAGGACAGTGGCGTGACGCCGCGCCAGCGCGAGGTCATCGATGGCCATGCGCTGCGCTCGGCGGCGCAGATGCGCGAGCTCGGCGTCACCGACGAACTGTGGCTGCATGCGGTCGAGCATCACCACGCATCGCAGCCGGGCCCGCTGGCCGAGCTGCCCGCGATGCTGCAGCTGGCGCGCCTGATCCAGCGTGCCGACATCTTTGCGGCGCGCCTGAGCCCGCGCAAGCTGCGCCAGGCGATGGCCGCGACCGCCGCCGCCAAGGCCGCCTACCTGGACGAAAACCAGCAGGCCGACGAGGCCGGCGCGGCCATCATCAAGGCGCTGGGCATCTACCCGCCGGGCAGTTGTGTGCGGCTCGCGAGCAACGAGGTCGGCGTGGTGCTGCGGCGCGGCCGGCGCGCCAACGAGCCGCTGGTTGCGAGCGTCGTCAGCCGGGTCGGCACGCCGCTGGGCGAGCCGGCGATCCGCGACACGCGGGTCAAGCCGCACGAGATCGTCGGCGGGGTGGCGCCGCACGATGTGAAGGTCCGGCTGAATCTGGCGAAGTTGATGCAGCTGGGGTGAGGGGAACCCGTCATACCGGCGAACGCCGGTATCCACTCATCCGGGAACTCCAAGCAGTGGATCCCGGCGTTCGCCGGGATGACGGGTTCTAAGCCGCCAGCAACCCCGTGAACCCGGCCTCGTGCCGACACCTCGGCCGGTACTTCCCGACCCGCTGCGCGATCTGCGCGATGTGCGCCGGCGTGGTCCCGCAACAGCCGCCCGCGATGTTCAGGAAGCCCGAGCGCGCGAACTCCTCGAGCAGGCTGCCCGTGATCTCCGGCGTTTCGTCGAAACCCGTTTCGCTCATCGGGTTCGGCAGCCCCGCATTCGGATAGCAGCTGATGAAGGTGTCGCCGGCGACCTTGGCCAGCTCCTCGATGTAAGGCCGCATCAGCGTCGCGCCGAGCGCGCAGTTCAGCCCCACCGCCAGCGGCCGCGCGTGGCGCACGCTGTGCCAGAACGCGCTGACGGTTTGGCCCGACAGGATCCGTCCCGACGCATCGGTGACGGTGCCCGAGATGATGACCGGCAGGCGCTCGCCGCTCGTTTCCATCAGCTCGTCGAGGGCGAAGATCGCGGCCTTGGCGTTGAGCGTGTCGAAGATCGTCTCGACCAGGAACAGGTCGCAGCCGCCTTCCAGCAAGCCCGAGGCCTGCTCCAGGTACGCGTCCTTCAGCTCATCGAAGCTGACGTTGCGCGCCGCCGGGTCGTTGACGTCCGGGCTGATGCTTGCGGTGCGCGGCGTCGGCCCCAGCGCGCCGGCGGCGAAGCGCGGCTTGTCGGGTGTGCTGTGGGCAGCACAGGCCTCACGCGCCAACTGCGCGCCGACCACGTTGAGCTCGCGCGCGATGGGGCCGAGCGCGTAGTCTTCCTGCGCCACCGAGGTGGCGCCGAAGGTGTTGGTCTCGATGATGTCGGCGCCGGCCGCGAGGTACTGCGCGTGGATCTCGCGGATGACCTGCGGCTGGGTCAGCTGCAGCAGGTCGTTGTTGCCCTTCAGGTCCCGGGCGTGCTGCGCGAAGCGCTCGCCGCGGTACTGCGCTTCGCTCAGCTTGTAGCGCTGGATCATCGTGCCCATCGCGCCGTCGAGGATGGCGATGCGTTGGGCCAGGATGGCCGGCAACGCGGCGGCGCGGGTGTAGGCGGGCGTTTTCATCCCGCTATTGTAGAAAGCCAAGCTTCGGCGCAGCCAAAACGCGTCAATGTCCCTTGCCCGCCGCGGCCCGGACCTTCAAGGGCCGGCCTTGCACGCTGGGCTTGGCGCCCTGCATCGACGGGGTGTTGGTCTCGGCGAACAGCGAGGGGCGGAACGCATGCCGCACCGGCTTGTCGTCGACCGCCCACAACATCAGCGCACGCGCCGACATCGGCCGCGCGAACAGGTAGCCCTGGAACTCGTCGCAGCCCAGCTCGAGCAGGATGTCGCGCTGGCGCTGCGTCTCCACGCCTTCGGCCACCACCTTGAGGCCGATCGCATGCGCCAGCTTCAGCACCGCGTCGACGATGGCGCGCGCGTCGGCGCTGGTCTCGAGGTCCATCACGAAGCTGCGGTCGATCTTGAGCTCGGTCGCCGGCAGGCGGCGCAGGTAGGCAAGGCTCGAATAGCCGGTGCCGAAATCGTCGATCGCCAGGTGGATGCCCGCCAGGCCCAGGCGCTCGAAGGTGCGCTGGGTGACCTGGGTGTCTTCCATCGCCACCGATTCGGTGATCTCGCAGGTCAGGCGCGACGGGTTGACGCCGTAGCGTTTCAGCGCCGCCTGGATGCGTTCGACGAGATCGTTCTGGCGCATCTGGAACACCGACAGGTTGATCGCCAGCCGCATCTTCAAGCCGCGCTCGCGCCAGACCCGGGCCTGGCGGCAGGCGTCTTCGATGACCCAGTTACCCAGGGCGCAGATCAGCCCGTGGCGCTCGGCCAGCGGAATGAACACGCCCGGCAGGATGGTCCCGCGGGTCGGGTGATGCCAGCGCAGCAGGGCTTCGGCCGCGGTGACCTGGCCGCTGCGGGCGTCGATCTTGGGCTGGTAGAACAGCTCGAGCTGCTTGTTCTCGATCGCGTGGCGCAGGTCGCGCAGCAGCTCGTTGCGCTCGCGCGAGTCGTCCTGCATGCGCGGCTCGAAGCACATGTAGGTCGAGCCGCCTGCTGCCTTGGCGGCCTGCATCGCGGCGTTGGCGCGGGCGATCAGCTTGGAGCTGCCGCCGTCCTCGGGGAAGCAGGCGACACCGATCGACGCCGACAGCTTGATCTCTTGTTGCTCGCACTGGATCGTCCCGTCCAGCACCTCGAGCATGCGGCTGGCCGCGCGTGCGATGGACTGGCGATCGAGCGGCCCGGGCAGCATGACCACGAACTCGTCGCCGCCGACCCGGGCCAGCCCGTGCGGCGGATGTTTGGACGACCTCATCTGCGCCGAACGGGTCGTCAGACGGCGCGCCACCTCCTTCAGCACGCTGTCGCCGAGCCCGTGACCGAAGGAATCGTTGACACTCTTGAAGCCGTCGAGCCCGATGAACAGCAGCGCGACGCGGGTGCCGCGGCTTTCGGCCTGGATCGCGGCGCGGCGCAACTGGTCTTCCAGGCCAAGGCGGCTCAAGAGCCCCGTCAAGGGGTCGTTGAGCGGCGCGGTTTCGAGGTCGCTGGTGGCGCGCTGCAGCTCGATGCCCAGCGACTGCTGCTTGCCGCTCACGTGGCGCTCCAGCGCCTCGGCCTTCAGCACCAGGCCCAGCATCACGAAGGCCAGCGCGGCCAGCAGCAGCTCGAAGCCGGGCGGCGCCGGCACGGTGTTGGGCGCGGCGGGCAAGACAAGCGCCAGCAGCGACCAGGGCAGCGCGCCGAGCAGCGTCGGAACCAGCCCGGCCCGCAGCACGTGGCGCAGCCGCCAGTTGCGTTGCAGATGGTGCCAGCGCGCCATCAGCCAGACCAGCGCGGCCTGCGCCAGCAGCGTCGCGAGCGCCGCAGCGGCCAGCGTCCAGCGTGGCGTGACCCAGTCCAGCGCCTGGGCCCAGACCCCGATTGCGGCGAGCGAAAAGGTCGCACCGATCAGCGCGCCCGACAGCAGCGTGGCGCGCCGGCCCTGCATCGCCGCCCACAGCGACACCGCACTCGCCGCGGTGGCCAGCAGCAGCGTCAATGCGGCAGCGCCGGTCGGCAATGCCGCGGCGCCGACAGCGGCGACTGCGCACGCGACGCACAAGCCGGCGGCCCAGGCCGCAACGCCGCTCGCCGCGGTGCCGGCGACGGCCCAGCTGCGATTGACCAGTGCATCGCTGCCGCCGCTGCGCTGCGCGACCTTCAGCGAGAGCAGGGCCATGCCGAACGAAAGCGCGCAGGCAGCGCCCAGCCGCAGCGGCGTGGCGGCTGCGGCGGCGAGTTCGGTGATGGCGCTGAGGTCCGGGCTCATGAGCGGCAAGGTCGGGGGGGATGCTGGTCGCGTCCACGCCGCGGGGCGCGAACGACCAGGCTGTTCGCTACTTCGACCGCGTCCCCCCGGGACTTGAGCTCAATGCAAGAAGCCGATGCCGCGGCGCTGCCGCACGTCGGGCTTCACACGGTGCTCGGCTTCGAGCTGGGACAGGAACTCGTCGGCCGTGAAGGCCTCGCCCAGCACATCGATCTGGCGCTTGACCGCGGCGAAATCGCCCGGCGCCAGGGCATCGAGCTGACGCAGCCGCTCGCGCATCTCGTCGTTGAGCAGCCCGGCATCGCCGCCCAGCGCCTCGACGACGAACATGCGCTCGCGCTGCTCGGCGGTCAGCGGCTTGAACCGGATCTTGAAGGTGAAGCGGCGCAGCGCCGCCTCGTCCAGCTCTTCGAACAGGTTGGTGGTGCAGATGAAGACCCCGGCATAACGCTCCATGCCCTGCAGCATCTCGTTGACTTCGCTGACCTCGTAGTTGCGCTCGGCCAGGCGCCGGCTGCGCAGGAAACTGTCGGCCTCGTCGAGCAGCAGCACCGCCTGCTCGGTCTCGGCTTCGCCGAACATCGCGGCCATGTTCTGCTCGGTCTCGCCGACGTATTTGCTGACCAGGTCGGAGGCCTGGCGGATCATCAGCGGGCGCTTCAACTGCTGCGCGAGGTGTTCGGCCAATGCCGTCTTGCCGGTGCCCGGAGGCCCATAAAAACACAGCGTGCCGAAACCCTTGCGGCGCAGCGCCTCGACGATCTTCGGAACTTCGAAACGCGACTCGGTGTTGACGAGACCCAGGTCGTACGAGGTGACGACCCGCCGCGCGCCACGCTCGCCGCCGACGTTGCCCAGCGCCTTGTCGGCGTTGCCGATCTGGCGCTCGATCAGCGACTCGGCATGGCCGGCCTCGCCCGCCAGGCGCGCAAACTTGACCGCAGTGCGCACCTGCGCCGGCGTCAGCCCCTTGCGCTCGGCCAGCTTGGCGGCAAAGCCGTCGGACACCGGCACGCCGGCCAGCGCGCGCGTGACCAGCGCCTCGCGTGCGCCGGGCGGCGGGCTCTTCAATTCGAGGTGGTACTGGAAGCGGCGCCGGAACGCCGGGTCGATCTGCTCGATGCGGTTGGTGACCCAGATCACCGGCACCGGATTGGTCTCGAGGATCTGGTTGACCCAGGCCTTGCCGCTGACGCTGCCGTTCAAGGCGCCGTCGCCGGTGTCGAGCCGCGCCATCAGCTGCGCCGCATCGGTGGAGATCGGCGGGAACACGTCTTCGACCTCGTCGAACAGCAGCGCGACGTTGCTGCCGCCCTTCAGGAAAACCTGGCTGATCTGCAGCGAGCGATAACGGTCGCGACCCGACAGCGAGTTGCCGTCGCGGTCGGCGTATTCGACTTCGTAGAGCTCGAGCCCGGCCGACTGCGCCGCCACTTTGGCGAGCTCGGTCTTGCCGGTTCCGGGCGGCCCGTACAGCAGCACGTTGACCCCCGGCTCCTTGTGCGCCACCGCGTTGCGCAGCATCGCGGTCAGCACCTTCTGGTCGTCGCCGACGTAGTGGAAGTCGGCCGGCGTCAGCTCGCTGCGCGTGGCCGGCCGGGTGAACACCGCCATCAGGTCCGACGGGCCTTCGTACTGGCGCATCAGCACCGGCGGCAGCTGCTCGCTGACCTTCATCAGGTCGGCCAGGTCGGTGATGTTGTGCTCGGAGATGAGGTTCTCGACCATGCCGATGCGTTCGAGCCGCGAGCCGGCGCGCAGCGCTTCGGCGACCTCGGTTTCGTTGACGCCGGCGACGCTGGCGATCGCCGCGTAGGCCTCCTGCGCGTTCGACACCTTGAACTCGACCAGCAGGCCGCGCAGGTCGCGCTGATAGCGCGCCAGCGTTCCATACAGCAGCAGCGCGCGCTCGGCCGGGTTCAGCTGCAACAGGCCGGCCAGCGCGTCGATGTTCTTTTCGACCAGCGTCGATTCCTTCTTCAGGCTCCTGTCCAGCCAGTCGGCCGTCGCGCCCAGCACCGCGAGCAGGTCTTTCGGCGCGTCCTTGATGTATTCGTCGACGTAGAAGAACAGCGTCGCTTCTTCGTAAGGGCCGCGCCAGCCGCCGTGGCGCTCCATGAACAGCTCGTGGCTCAGCGCTTCGTGGCCGCGCCACTGTTCGTTGCCCTTGCAGCGTGCGTTGAGGAACTCGCGCAGCCGCACCAGCACCGTCACCGGCCAGACCAGATGGCGCCCGGTGAGAGACAGCAGGCTGTTCCAGTCGCGCCGCAGGTTGAAGCGGCCGACGTGGCGCATCGTCAGCGTGAGCACGAACTGCGAGCACATGCGGTCGAGCACCGGCGCCTCTTTCAGGCCCGGTGACAGCAGCACGCGCGCATCGCTCACAGCTTTGACCATGGGGTCCTCCAGGAGGGTCCACCTGCGGAACATCTTGGCCCAGCATGCGCCAAGGGGCAAGCCCCTTTTGTTCAGGGCCGGTTCAGGTCAAGGCTGTACGTGAAGTAATGCGTGATCCGGCGTCTAGCTCAGTGCAACACCACGGGCTGGTGCATCAGCGACGAGAAGCGGCCCAGGTACTCGTCGATCTCCTCTTCGGAGGGTTCGCTTTCGATCAGCGCCTCGACGCCTTCCTTGAAACTTTGCGCGAGCGCCCCTTCGATGAAGATTTCCTTGCGGGCGAACTTGTCGACGATTTCATATCCGCCGCGGGTGAGGCTGTCGGGGGTTCCCACGACGAACGGGTCTGCCGGCACGTCAAACATGACGACGGCAAAACTGTCCGAGTTGTAGAGCATTTGCATCGAGTACTCCTCTGAGGGGGAACCTGAGTCCTACAACGCAAGATTCAAGCCCATCGCCTACACAGCCCGGCATTCCCCCCGGGAGTCAGGGGGTGATCGGGCGTTCTGCCGCGCAGCAGGGAACAGCGCCCACTGCGCGGCCAGCCCCCGCCGTTACTGCATGTCGCGCAGCAGCAATTCGAGCGAGGTGCCGGCCGACTCGACGCTCAGCCTGGCGCGCACCGGCAAGTGAGAGCGGGCCGGATCGAGCCAGACCTCGACCAGCGTGTCGTAAGGGCGGCGCGGCTCGCGTGTAAATTTGACGGCAGGCACCGGTCCGGCGTCGGTGTCGACTATTTCGCTTCCCACGAAGCGAAACACCCAGACATCGGCATCGCCGCGTGCACCGGCCACGAACATCGCGACCCTGCCGCCCGGCGTGGCGCGCTGCGGTTCGGCGTTGGCGACCGCACCGAGCTGGATCAGGCAGCTCAGGCGGTCCTGCGATCCGGGCAGCAGCGGGTATTCGATGGTGGGCCCCGAGAAGGTGATGAGCCCCTTGTCGCGCTGGAAGTTGGCGGCCCGCAGGTCGCGCCGGCGCTGATCGGTGAAGCGCCGCGGCGCGATGCCGGCCTCGTCGAGCCCGCCCTGGCTGACTTGCGTGATGAAGCTGATGCCGGCGATGCGGCCTTCGAGGCGCGCTTCGTAGGCCTCGCCGTTCGGCCGCCACTGCAGCTCGCCGCTGCCCGACAGCAGGCCGCGGCGCAGCGCGTAGCGCAAGGTCGCAGGCGGCGGCAGCCGCGTCTTGTAGACCGGCACCTCGGTATCGCCGGCCAGCGCGACGGTCTGCGCGCTGCCGGCGTCGGCCTGCAAAGGCGTGTCGGGCGCGAGCACGGTTTCTACGACCGGCGCCGGCGCCAGGACGAGCGCTGCCGGTGGGGGTGCCGGAGCCGATGCTGCGGCGCGAGGCGGCGCGGGCTTCGCCGCTGTCGGCACGGGCGGCGCCACTGTGGCCGGCGCAGCCGGCTCGGCAGCACTGAGCTCGGCAGCGAGCACCGGGGCCACGCTGCGGACCTGGACCGGCGCCACGTGCGGCGACGCCGGCGTCGTCTCGGGTGACCCGAAATCAGTCCCGGCCAGCAAGGCCAGATGGAGCAGCGTCGTAGTGGCCGCCAACCCCAGCAGGACCGGCCAGCGCGACCGACCTGGGCGATGGGGATGGGGCACTTGCTGGAGCATCGACAATAGAAGCCATGAAACTCGCAAGCTACAAGGACGGTTCGCGCGACGGTCAACTCGTCGTCGTCTCGCGCGACCTCGGCACGGCCCATTATGCGACCGGCATCGCGACCCGATTGCAGCAGGTGCTCGACGACTGGGGCTTCATGTCGCCGCAGCTCGAAGACCTGTACCAGACGCTCAACCACGGCAAGGCGCGCCACGCGTTCGCCTTCGACCCGAAGCTGTGCATGGCCCCGCTGCCGCGTGCCTACCAGTGGGCCGACGGCTCGGCCTTCATCAACCACGTCGAGCTGGTGCGCAAGGCGCGCAACGCCGAAGTGCCGGAGAGTTTCTACAGCGACCCGCTGATGGTCCAGGGCGGCAGCGACGACTTCATCGGGCCGTGCGACGATGTGGTGGTCGCGAGCGAGGACTTCGGCATCGACTTCGAAGCCGAGGTCGCGGTCGTGACCGGCGACATCGCGATGGGCACGTCGGCCGATGCGGCGCTCGAAGGCATACGCCTCGTGATGCTGGTCAACGACGTGAGCTTGCGCCATCTGATCCCGGCCGAGCTCGCCAAGGGTTTCGGCTTCTTCCAGAGCAAACCGGCGACCGCGTTCGGCCCGGTCGCCGTGACGCCCGACGAGCTCGGCAGCGCGTGGAAGGGCGGGCGCATCCACCTGAAGCTCGAAAGCATCTGGAACGGCAAACGGGTCGGCCTGTGCGACGCCGGGCCGGAGATGACGTTCCACTTCGGCCAGTTGATCGCGCACATTGCCAAGACCCGCAATGTGCGCGCCGGCAGCATCGTCGGCAGCGGCACGGTCAGCAACAAGGACGGGTCGCGCGGCTATTCGTGCATCGCCGAGAAGCGTGCCATCGAGACCATCGAATCGGGCGCGCCGAAGACCGAGTTCATGCGGTTCGGCGACACGATACGCATCGAGATGAAAGGCGCCGACGCAACGAGCGTGTTCGGGGCGATCGAGCAGCGTGTCACCGCACTCGGCGCCTGAACGAGACTGCGGACTCCATGAACCACGACCCCCCGCACACGCTGAAGCTCGTCACGATCTGGCTGCTGCTCGGCGTCACCCTGTTTCTCGCCATCCAGTGGTGGCTGCGCGAGCAGCGCCAGACCCAGTTCCAGGCCGGCAACGGCACCATCGAGCTGCGCCGCGCCGATGACGGCCACTACCACTGGCCGGGCACCATCAACGGCCGCACGGTCGAGTTCCTGGTCGACACCGGCGCCACCGGCACCGCCATCCCTTCTGCCCTGGCGCGCGAGCTGAACCTGCCGCTCGGCGACGAGGTGCGATCGAGCACCGCCGGCGGCGTCGCGGTCGGCCGCGAGAGCCGGGCCGACGTCACGCTGCAAGGCGGCGTGCAGGTCGACCGCCTGCGTGTCACCGCGCTGCCCGCGCTCGACAGCCCCTTGCTCGGCATGAACGTGCTGGGCCGGCTGCACTGGCAGCAACGCGACGGCGTGCTGACGATTCACCTGGGAGCGCCGCCTTGATGCGCCGCCTGCTGGCCCCGCTGCTGGCGGCCGCGCTGCTGGCCCTGCCGGCGTTCGTCGCGCCGGCACGGGCCCAGCCTGCCGCCGATTGCCCGCCGGCCGCCGAGCCGGTCACGCAGGAGCAGATGCAGGCCGGCGTGAAGTCGGCGCGCGACCGCGGCTTCATGTGGCGCCTGGTCAAGGACGGCCGCAGCTCCTACCTCTACGGCACGGTGCATGTGGCCAAGCGCGACTGGATCTTCCCCGGCAACACGCTGGTCAGCGCGGTGCGCGGCAGCGACGTGGTGGCGCTCGAGCTCGACGTGCTCGACCCCGAGGTGCTGCGCAAGATGAGCGAGGGCATCGCCCCACGCCCCGATCGCACAGTGCCGCCGCCGCTCGCCGAGCGCCTGCGCGCGTTGCTGCGCACTGCCTGCCTGCCCGAACAGCTGATGAGCGTGATGCTGCCCGAAATGGTCGCGACGACGCTGGTCGTCAAGTCGGGGCGCGGCGACGGGCTGGACCCGGCCTACGCGATCGACAGCGTGGTGGCGGGCCTGGCGCACGGTTTGAAGAAACCCTTGGTGTCGCTCGAAACGCCGGAGCTGCAGTTGTCGCTGCTGCTCGGACGCACGCCGCGCGAGGCGCAGGCCAACGTCGAGCAGGCGCTCGCTGACCTGGAAAGCGGCCGGGCCCGGCGCGACATGCTGCGCATCGCCCAGGTCTGGGCCGATGGCCGCTTCGACGAACTGTTCCGTTTCGAGCAGTGGTGCGACTGCTTGAACAGCGAAGCCGAACGCGCGCTGCACAAGCGCCTGCTCGACGACCGCAACCCGGCCCTGGCCGAACGCATCGACGCGCTGCACAGCGCCGGCAGCAAGGTGTTCGCGGCCGTCGGCAGCCTGCACATGGTGGGCAAGATGGGCTTGCCGGCGCTGCTGGTGCAGCGCGGCTATCAGGTGGAGCGGATGGAGTTCAAGTGACCTGCGCGGGCGCAGCCCGAGCAGGTCATCCCGGCGAACGCCGGGATCCACTCTCCGAGAGCGGTGCAGTCTCACTCAGTGGATCCCGGCGTTCGCCGGGATGACATCTTTGTGCCGGGATGACATCCTTTTGCGCCGCACTGGCGCCACTCACGCCATCCACCGGCGTTTCGTCGCAAGCCACTGCCCGCTTGCCGGCCCCGGCGTCTACAGTCCAGCCGTCCCCTCCAGAAAGAAAGCTTAAGCCCATGCTCGAAGCCCGCCATCTCGGCAAATCCTACGCAGGACGCGCCGTCGTGTCCGATATGTCCATCCGCGTCGCGCCCGGCGAGATCGTCGGGCTGCTCGGCCCCAACGGCGCGGGCAAGAGCACCACCGTGGGCATGCTGTGCGGCCTGACCGCGCCCGACCAGGGCGAGGTGCTGATCGCCGGCCCCGACGGCGGCACGATGGCGGCCGACAGCACGCGCCTGAAGCGGCGCATCGGCCTGGTGCCGCAGGAGATCTCGCTCTACGAAGACCTGTCCGCGCGCGCCAACCTCGAGCTGTTCGGTGCGCTCTACGGCGTGTCCGGAGCGCGCCTCAAACAACGGGTCGGTGAAGCGCTCGAGCTGGTCGGCCTGGTCGACCGCGCGCGCGACAAGCCCGCCACCTTCAGCGGCGGCATGAAGCGGCGCCTCAACATCGCCTGCGCGCTGGTGCACGACCCCGACATCCTGCTGTTCGACGAGCCAACGGTGGGGGTCGACCCGCAAAGCCGCAACGCGATCTTCGACAACCTGGAGTCGCTGCGCGCACGCGGCAAGGCGCTGATCTACACCACGCACTACATGGAAGAGGCCGAACGCCTGTGCGACCGCATCGTCATCATGGACCACGGCCGGGTCGTCGCGAGCGACACGCTGGCCGGGCTGTACGCTCGCTTGCCCGCGACCTTGTCGCTGGAGATCCAGGTCGATGGCGCCGTCGATGTGGATCAGCTGCTGCGCGGCAGCAGCGTGCGCCGGGCCAGCCAGGCCGGCAGCACGCTGAGCATCGGCCTCGATGACCTGGCGCAGGGCGCGCCGGCCGTGCTGGCCTGGCTCGCGGGCCGCGGCCACGCGGTGCGCCACATCGCGTCGGCGCGCGCCAACCTCGAAGACGTGTTCCTCGGCCTGACCGGCCGCCAGCTCAGAGACTGAAGGAGACAAACGTGATCTGGAGCCCCGCCCTCGCCGCCCTGGTCCGCAAGGACCTGGTGCTGTACTTTTCGAATCGGCGTGCGCTGCTGATGAGCATCGCCGCGCCCATCGTCATCGCCGCCTTCTTCGGCTATCTGTTCGGTGGACAGCAGCAAAAGCCCTCGCGCATCCCGATCGCGGTGACCGACCTCGACCGCAGCGCGCTGTCGGCCAAGATCATCGAGGGCATGAAGGCCGACACCACCTTCGAGCTGCGCGAGGAGCCCGAGGCCGACGCCACCGAGCACGTCAAACAAGGCAAGCTGCGCGCCGCCATCGTGTTGCCGGCGGGCTTCGCTCAGGCAGCGCCGGGGGCGCTGTTCGGCGCCGCTGCCAAGCCGGTCATCACCGTCCAGCACGATCCGTCGCAGCCGATGGTGCTGGCCGTCGTTCGCGGCCTGCTCGCGCAGCATGTGATGCAGGCGGTGAGCCAGACGCTGTTCAGCGGCGAGGGCGCGCTGCGCTCGCTGGCCGATGCGCGCCGCAACCTGAACGGCGAAGCCGGCATGCCCGACGAGGTGAGGCGCGACCTGCTCGCGATGTTCGACAGCATCGAGCGGGTGCAGCAGCGCGCCGGCCCGGCCTCGAGCGCCGCCTCGGGCGCCGGCGCGAACCCCGGCTTCAGCATGCCCTTCGCGTTGAAGGAGCTCGAAGCGACGGCGCGCAAGAACCAGCCCTACAACAGCTTCGCCCATTCGTTTGCCGGCATGGGGGTGCAGTTCATCCTCTTCGGTGGCATCGAGTTCGGCGTCGGTCTGCTGCTGGCGCGCCGGCTCGGGTTGTGGAAGCGGCTGCGCGCCGCACCGGTGTCACGCACGCTGCTGCTGGGCAGCCGCATCGCGAGCGGCGCGATCACCGCGCTGGTTCTGCTGGCGATCATTTATGCCGCGGCATTTGCCCTTTTCGGCGTGCGCATTGAAGGCAGCGTGCTCGGCTTCGTCGGCATCGCCATCGCGTTTTCGCTGCTGACGGCGAGCTTCGGGCTGCTGATCGCATCGCTGGGCAAGACACCCGAGGCGACCCGCGGCCTCGCGATCTTCGCCACGCTGATCATGGTGATGCTGGGTGGCGCCTGGGTGCCCTCGTTCGTCTTCCCCGAGTGGTTGCAGACGGTCTCGCTGGCAGTGCCGACACGCTGGGCGGTCGACGGGCTGGACGCGATGACCTGGCGCGGGATGGGCCTCGATGCAGCGATCGGCCCGATCGCGGCGATGCTCGCGTTCAGCGCGGCGTTCGCCGCGCTGGCGGTGTGGCGCTTTGATTGGGAAGAGGCGTAAGGCTGTCACCCCGGCGAACGCCGGGGTCCACTGCTGCAGCGGAGCATCGCCCTCCACGAGTGGATCCCGGCGTTCGCCGGGATGACGGGTATCAGTTGATGCTCAGCGTGTACTTGCCCGCCGTCGCACCCGTCCCGCCGCTGTAGAACTTCGCCCGCACGTAGTACACCGCCGCCGCGCCGCTCGTGTTGGTGACACTCGCCGAATCGATCCGCCCGGTGCCGAGGATGCTCTTCTCGAGCTGCACGCCGTTGGCGTTGTAGATGAACAGGTCGTAGTCCGAGCTCGCGTTCGGCGTCAGGGTCGCGGTGAGCTTCTTGCCCGCTGCGACGGTGACCTTGAAGTAGTCGTTGTCGGTGCCGTTGGCCATCGTGCCGTTGACCGTGATCGGCAGCGCGACGACCTGCGCCTGCGCGATGCTGTCGTTGGGCTCGACCTCGTTGCCCGGCGGCGGCGGTGGCGTGCCGCCGGCCGCGTCGACCGCCGCGCTCGCATCGACGATGCCGGTGCCGCACTGGTTGCAGGTGGCCGGGAACGGCCGGGTCGACCCCTTCAGTGCGGTCGCGACCTGGTCCGGCGTCAGGGCCGGGTTCTTGGACAGCATCAGCGCCACCACGCCTGCCACGTGCGGCGTCGCCATCGACGTGCCCTGGTAGTAGGCGTAGACGTCGGCCCCCGGTGCCGTCGCGCCGTTGTTCAGGGTCGACAGGATGCCGTTGGCCGCGCTCACCCGCATGTCGCCGCCGGGCGCCGCCACCGCGACGTTGGGGCCGTAGTTCGAGTAGTAGGCGTGCCCGCCGCTGCGGTTGGTCGCCGCGACGGTGATGACCCCGGCGCAGCTCGCCGGCGAGAAGTTGGCCGCATCCGCGTTCGAGTTGCCGGCCGCGACGACGACCACCGTGCCGCGGCTGCGCGCCGAGTTGATCGCGTTCTGCGAGGTCGTGTCGCACGCCCCGCTGCCGCCGAGCGACATGTTGATCACGCGCGACGGCGTCGCGTTGGCCGGGATGCCGCTGACCGTGCCGCCCGAGGCCCAGACGATGCCGTCGGCGATGTCCGAGGTGTAGCCGCCGCACTTGCCGAGCACCCGAACCGGCTGCACCTTGGCGTTGAAGGCCACGCCGGCGACGCCGCTGCCGTTGTTGGTGATCGCCGCGATGGTGCCGGACACGTGGGTGCCGTGCCAGCTGCTCGATTGGTCCTGGCTCGGCGTGCCGCCGCCGCACGACCCGGCGGTCACCGCGTCGCCCGGGTCCTTCGGATCGTTGTCGCGCGCGTTGCCGTCGTTCGAGACGAAGGTGTCGATGATGAAGTCGTAGCCGGCCACGATGTTGGCGGCCAGGTCGATGTGCGGGCGGTAGCCGGTGTCGATGACCGCAACGGTGACGCCGCTGCCGGTGGACTTGTCCCAGGCCGGCGGCAGGTTCAGGCCGCCGGTGGCCTCGTAGTAGTGCCACTGCTGGCCGTACTGGGTGTCGTTGGGCGTGGCCAGCGGCTGCAGGATGCGGTCGGGCTCGGCGTATTCGACCCGCGCGTCGCTCGCTGCGATGTCGCGCGCCAGGCGCTGCACCTCGGCATGGGGCAGGTGGCGCTGCAGGCGCATCACATGGGTGTCGTTGGCGCCGACCCGCAGCGCCTGCAGGTCCAGCCCGGCGCGTGCGGCGGCGTCTTGCGCACCGCGGTGCAGCAAGGCACGTTCGGCCGGCGGGGCGCCGGCCCGCGCGGCGTCGACCCCGGCACGGTACTTGATGATCAGGCGGTCGGTGCTGGCCGCGTCGCCGCCGGCCGACGCCGCGGCGCTGCTGAACGGTGAGCTGCCGGCGCTCGCGCCCTGTGGCGCCAACGCCGCGAAGGTGAAGGCGGCCAGGGCAACGGCGCGCAGCGCCAGGCCCGAAGAATGAATCGGCTTCATAGGTCTCCCGAAAAAGGATCGCCGGCGCTTTTGCGCTGGCAGGCGTGCAGCCTCGTTGAAAAGCGCAGGGCAGTCAATCCGCTGATCTGCGTACCGTTCTTGACACTCTGACCGTGTTCGCTTGCCCGACTTACGCTTGATTGCAGCACCCGGACGCATCACCCGGGCAAGCGGATCGTCAGCTGCACCGCGCGATCGTCGACGACGACGCTCGCGCCGGCCGAGCCGTGGCCGTCGGCGCTGGCGCTGATGTCGTAGGCGCCTGGCGCCGGCACGCTGAGCGTCACGCGGCCCGCCGGATCGCTGAGCGCGGCGACATCGGGCAGCGCGACCGGCGCCTTGACCACGCCGACCCGCGCCTCGTGCACCGGCCGGCCCAGCGCGTCGAGCACCGTCACGTGAATCAGGCGTGGTGTCATGCGCCGACTATGCCTTCCAGGCGACCATGTTGTTGAACACCGGCGTGACGATGCGGGTGCCCGAGTTGGTGACCGCGCCGCCGTAGGCGTGCACCGCCACTGCATAACGCGCGCCGTTGATGATGCGGTAGACCGCGCTGCCGCTTTGGCCGCCGAAGGTGTCGATGTCGTAGAAGACCTTGCGGCTGTTCACCGAGGCGATCTTGCGCGCGTCGTACCACTGCGTGCCGCTCGGCTTGTCGCCCGGGTAGCCCGAGATGTTGCCCACCGCGGCCACCAGGTCGGCATTCGAATAGACGCCGAAGCCGAGCCAGCCGGTCGTGTTGCCGAGCTGGTTGGGCAGGATGATCGCGCCGTAGTCGTAGTTCTCGTCGCCGCTTCCGGTCCAGCCCGTGACCGAGCGGAAATCCATGCTCGTCACCGAGCCGTAGGGCAGCGACGCGCCGTTGCGCCCGGGCATGACCTGGATCTTCTTGACCCAGCCGTCGCGCCCCGGCACGCCGCTGTTCTTGATGTGCACCACATGGCCGGCCGTCATCAGCGTGTGCGGGCCGATGAACCAGCCGGTGCCTATCCACTGCGAGTTGTCGGCCGCGGTGATCAAGAGCGACGCATGCACCCGCCACGGGTAGATGCCGGTGGTGGTGATGCGCACCCGGTTGTCGGCGCCGTGCACGGTGCGGGTTTGCGGCGGCAGCGGGCCGAACGAGGCCTCGCCGATGTCGGGCAGGCCGCTGGTGTCGGGCGCCTGCGCGGTTTCGGCCCCGGCCGATTCGACCGGCATCTTGAAGCCGGCCACCGCCTCGGCGCCGCTCGTGCCGAGCTTGACGGTCTTCGGGTCGGTGCCTTCGCTGGGCGGCTTGGAAAGCGCCTTCTTGATGACGAGCTCGGCGGCTTCGTCGGGGTGGTTCGACACCGATTGGTGGGGGTTCGGCTTGGCGGGTTTGACGCTGCGAGTTGCCACGGCTTTTCTCCTGAGTGGGGCTGCGTGCAATCTAGCCAGCTTTGGGCCGAACGCCCTCCCGCCGCTTAGGGAGGCGGCAAGCCTTGTTCGTGGGGGGCGCGGCGGGCCGCCAAAACCGTATCGCACCGGCGCGCAACTCTTGTTTGGCGCGGCTTCGTCTTGAATGCACAATGGTCCTTGCAGTCCCAAGACCGACAGGAGTCCCCATGGCCGACGCCCCCAGCTTCACCAAGCTCGTTCCCGGTTTCGATTTTCTGCAAGGCCTGGTGAAGAACGCCGGTTCGGCGCTGCCCAACATCGGCCAGTGGGTGGCTCCCACGCTGAACCCCGAAGAGCTCGAAAAGCGCATCGACGAGTTGCGCACCGTGCAGTTCTGGCTCGAGCAGAACGCGCGCATGCTGGGCGCGACGATCCAGGCGCTCGAAGTGCAGCGCATGACGCTGTCGACGCTGAAGACGATGAACGTGCAGATGGACGACCTGCGCGACTCGCTGAAGATCCGCATGCCCACGCCGCAGGCGCCCAAGGCCGAGCAAACCGCAGCCGACGAGGACGAAGACCCCGACGAAGACCACAAGCCCGCCAAGCCGGCGCGCAAGGCCGCAGCGCCCAAGCCGGCCGCCGACAGCGCCGCCGCGGCGGCCGCGGTCGACCCGATGCAGTGGTGGGGCGCGTTGACCAAGCAGTTCACCCAGCTCGCCGCCAGCGCGATGAAAGACAGCGCCACCGACGCCGCCAAGAACCTGGCCGGCGCGATGGTCAAACAAGGTGTCGATGCGGCCGGCGAGACCCTGAAGAAAGCGGCTGGCGTTCCGACCGCGGTCGCGCGCAAGGCGAGCGGCGCAGCGCGCAAGCGGGCCCGCACCGCCTCCACCGCCAAGCCCTGAGACACCGGCGGCACGGCCCGCATCATTCCGTGATGAAGCTCTTTCTGCACGCCCACGCGACCCATCCCGACTGGCGGATGGCGCTCGCACTGGCCGCGGCGCAGATCGAGGCGCAGCGCACTCGTGCCGGCCACGCCGCGCAGCCGACGCTGGGCTGGGTCTACTTCAGCGACCACTACGCCGGCGACGCCGCCGCGCTGCTGGCCGGGCTGCGCCAGCGCTGGCCCGGCGTGGCCTGGGTCGGCTCGGTGGGGGTGGGCATTTCGGCCAACGGCGTCGAGTACTTCGACGAGCCGGCGCTGGCGTTGATGCTCGCCGAGTTGCCGCCGGACCAGTTCCGCGTCTTCTCGGGTGTCGAGCCGCTGTCGGCGCAGCCGTCGAGCTTCGAGGCGGCGACGGCGCAGATCCATGCCGACCCCGGCACCGCCGACCTCGGCGAGCTGATCGGCGAGATGGCCGATCGCACGAGCACCGGCTACCTGTTCGGCGGCCTCGCCTCGGCGCGCACCCGCACCGTGCACGTGGCCGACGGCGTGTTCGAGGGCGGCCTGTCGGGCGTGGCCTTCACCCGCGACGTGGCGCTGCTGTCGCGCGTGACCCAGGGCTGCCAGCCGGTCGGGCCGGTGCGGCGCATCAGCGCGGCCGAGCGCAATCTCGTCATCACGCTCGACGGCGAGCCGGCGCTCGACTGCCTGCTGCGCGACCTGAACATCGACGAGGCCGAGCCGCGCGAAGCGCTGCCGCGGCTGCGCCAGACGCTGGTGGGCCTGAGCGAGAGCCACGACGACGTGCTGGCACGCCCCGGCCAGTTCGGCACCGACACGCTGGTGCGGCACCTGGTCGGGCTTGACCCGGCGCGGCGCGGCATCGCGATCGGCGACCACGCGCGGGTCGGCCAGCAGCTCGCGTTCTGCAGTCGCAACACCGCAGCGGCGCGGCGCGACCTGGTGCGCATCTGCAGCGAGATCCGCGAAGAGCTCGAACCCGAGGCGCTGCCGCTGGCCGCTGCCGTCGCGCTGCGCGACGCCGACGCCGATGCGGCCCCGCTCGCGACGCGACGGGTCGCCGGCGCCGTGTACGTGAGCTGCGCCGGACGCGGCGGGCCGCACTTCGGCGCGCCGTCGGCCGAGCTCGCC
>Ga0209515_10001336_pt1 | contig 41725 bp, 40 predicted proteins | sample Subgroupgradi54m_FD_187454 | JGI IMG/M metagenome (GOLD analysis project Ga0209515, IMG submission 187454) | Subsurface groundwater microbial communities from S. Glens Falls, New York, USA - GMW60B uncontaminated upgradient, 5.4 m (SPAdes)... ... | reverse complement strand
TGGTTCTTCGGGGATTTGGGCTTTATTTATTCCGGGGCTTAAAGAAGGGGAAGTTTATAAATATGCGATTCGTTCCTGGGTGGACAATGAAGTGAGAATTAAAGCGGATCCTTATGCGTTTCGCGCCGAATTAAGACCGCGGTCTGCTTCGGTTGTGGCTGATCTCAGTCGTCATAAATGGAAAGACGGTTCTTGGGTGGATCAACGCCGTCAAGGCAATCCGTTTGAACAGCCGCTTTCTATTTATGAAGTGCATTTGGGTTCCTGGAAACGAAAAGGACCGGATGATGTTGCTTTTTTAAACTATCGTGAGCTGGCTCATGAATTGGTCGACTATGTGAAGCGGATGGAATACAGCCACATTGAGCTTCTTCCGATCATGGAACATCCATTCGATCAATCTTGGGGTTACCAAGTGCTCAGTCATTTTGCGCCGACAAGCCGATTTGGAACGCCGGATGATTTCATGTATTTTGTCGATCATTGTCATCAAAATGGAATTGGGGTCATTTTGGATTGGGTACCGTCTCATTTTCCAAAAGATGGGCACGGACTCGCATTTTTTGACGGAAAACAAATTTATGCCTATGAAGATTGGAAAAAAGGCGAACATAAAGATTGGAGCACGTTTATTTTTGATTACGGGAAAAAAGAGGTCATAAATTTTTTGATTTCCAGTGCGCTTTTCTGGCTGGATCAATATCATGTCGACGGATTACGGGTTGACGGTGTTGCTTCGATGTTGTACCTCGATTATTCCCGCAAGGAAGGAGAGTGGGAGCCCAATCAGTATGGCGGCCGCGAAAATTTGGAAGCAATTACATTTCTCAAACGATTTAACGAAGTTGTTCATCTGAATCATCCGGGTGTTTTGACCATTGCCGAGGAATCAACCGCGTGGGCGGGCGTTTCACGGCCGACTTATTTGGGCGGACTTGGTTTCAGCATGAAGTGGAACATGGGGTGGATGCACGATACGCTGGATTATTTTTCGAAAGATCCGGTCCACCGGAAATTTCACCAAAATACACTTACCTTTTCGATGCTTTATGCTTTTACCGAAAATTTTCTGCTTCCACTTTCTCATGACGAGGTTGTCCACGGAAAGGCGTCCTTATTCGGAAAAATGCCGGGCGATGAATGGCAGAGATTTGCGAATCTCCGGCTTTTTTTGGGCTTAATGTATGCGCATCCGGGGAAAAAATTGCTTTTTATGGGGAGCGATTTTGCTCAAAGCCAAGAATGGGACTGTCAGAAATCACTGGATTGGCATTTTTTGGATTACGCGCCGCATAAACAGGTAAACCATTTTGTGCGAGACCTGAACCACATTTATAAAACCAACAAAGCTTTTTATGAAGTTGACTTTGACCCTCAAGGTTTCGAATGGATTGATTTCTCAGATGTTACCTCTAGCGTCATTAGTTTTATTCGGTGGCCCAAAAATCGCCAAGAGCATCTTTTGATCACTTGCAACCTGACCCCTGTTCCGAGAACACAATACAGAGTGGGCGTTCCAAAAACCGGTTTTTATGAAGAGATTTTAAACAGCGACGCCCAGGTTTACGGCGGCAGCGGAATGGGAAATCTTGGCGGAATTCCGGTTCAGCCGATCGAATGGCATGGCAGGCCGTATTCCGTTGTGGTCAATTTGCCCCCGCTTGGAATTAATATTTACAGATGGAAGGAAAGTTAATGTAAAACCGTTCCTTCCCCCTTTATGGGGGAAGGTTAGGATGGGGGTTGATCGGAAACAAATCCCCCCACCTTAGTCCTCCCCCACAAGGGGGGAGGAAATCGATGGAGAATATAATGCACGATAACGTATGTCTTGCCATTCACGGACATTTTTATCAGCCACCCCGTGAAAATGCCTGGACAGACAAAATTGAAAAACAGCCCAGCGCGGCGCCCTACCACGATTGGAACGAACGGATTTATCAAGAATGCTATCTTCCAAATACACAGGCCAAAGTATTTGACGAGGACGGAAAGCTGATTAACACCGTCAATAACTTTGAAAAAATCAGCTTCAATGTTGGCCCCACCCTGTTTTCTTGGCTGGAACAAAAACATTTTGAAACTTATCAAAAGATTATTGGTACCGACCGCAAAAGCGTGGGTCAGCACGGCAGCCACGGAAACGCGATGGCCCAGGTTTATAATCACATGATCATGCCTCTTGCCAACCGCCGCGATCAAATCACGCAAGTCAAATGGGGAATTTATGATTTTAAACACCGCTTTGGCAGAGAACCGGAAGGAATGTGGCTTCCCGAAACCGCCTGCAACGAAGAAACAATCGGAATATTGATTGATGAAGGCATCAAATTTACAATCCTCTCGCCCCACCAGGCCGAAGCGGTAAGGGCTTATGATCACAGTGAATGGCATCATGTTTCGAGCGGCTCAATTAATCCGCGAGTTCCTTACCGAGTCATCACCGGCCCGCAAAAATCACTTGCCGTTTTTTTCTACGACGGCACAATTTCTAGCGATGTAGCGTTTGGAAGTTTGGCTTATGAAGCCAAACTCTTTGCCGACCGGTTGGAACAGGCAACCTCAAAGGGCGATGTCCGTCATCCGGAATTGATTCACATTGCGACAGACGGTGAAACCTTTGGGCATCATAAGGGCTTTGGAGAGCGGGCCCTCGCTTATTTAATGGATGTGGAAGCGCCGAAGCGCGGATTCAAAATCGTTAATTACGGTGAATTTTTAGATCTTTATCCTGCCCGCCATGAAGTAAAACTCAAAAAAGGTGAAGACGGCAAGGGAACCGCTTGGAGTTGCGCTCACGGACTCAAGCGTTGGTATGATCACTGTGGTTGTCGCGGTGACGGGCCTGCCGAGTGGGCCCAATATTGGCGAAGGCCGCTTAGGGATGCGCTAGATTGGCTCAGGAACCAATTGATTCCGCTTTACGAACAGCTCGGCGGAAATTATTTTAAAGATGCATGGGAAGCACGCAACGATTATATTCAGATCATTTCGGATCGGTCCAAAAAATCACAATCGGATTTTTTTAAGCAACACTCATTGAAGCCGCTGACTGAAAAAGAAACAGTTTCTGCTATAAAACTTATTGAAATGCAGAAGTTTGCCATGCTGATGTATACGAGCTGCGGCTGGTTTTTTACGGAAATTTCTGGCATTGAAACGGTTCAAATCATTCAGTACGCTGCCCGCGCGATTCAATTGGCCGAAGAATTGACGAAACAATCTTTCGAGGAAGAATTTTTGAATCGGCTCTCAGAAGCAAAAAGCAATGTTCCACATTTCAAGAACGGCCGCGGAATTTATGAGCGGTTGGTAAAACCCGTCTCGATCGGTTAATTAGTCTCCTACACGTTATGTCCCAATCATTTTTAAACACCCTTTCCGGAAAAAATTGGCGAAGCATCAGCCTTAAACGCCGCGCCGGCGTTGCTGCCCCTCTTTTTTCGATTTATTCCAAACAAAGTGTTGGAATTGGAGAACTTCCCGATTTAAAACTTTTGGTCGATTGGTGCAAACGGACCGGTATGAGCCTCATTCAGCTTTTGCCTATGAATGATGTAGGCGGCGGTTTTAAACCGTATGATGCGGACAGCGGATTTGCTTTGGAGCCCCTGTATTTGTCGTTGGGGCATTTAATAGAAATCAGTTTGAAAACTTTCAAACCAGAAATTAATGCGCTCAGAAAACAATTTCCAGCTGGGGGTAAACGGGCTCATGATCAAGTCAAATCCGAAAAAATGAATTTGCTGTTGAAAATTTTTAAAAGCGGCCGGAAAAAGTCCGTTTCTTTTAAACAGTTTACGTCAGCCAATCGGTATTGGCTGGATGATTATGCATGCTTTAAAGTTCTCTCCGAACACCATCCGGGAAAAAATTGGGAAGCGTGGCCCAATCCGTTTAAAGAAAAAAATTTTGAAGCAACCGAACAATTCAAAAAGCAATATCTCGAACGAATCAATTTTTACAAATGGCTTCAGTGGCAGTTGTTTTATCAGTTCAGGGACGTTCGAAACTATGCCAAAAAAAATCGCGTTTTAATCATGGGCGATTTGCCTTTTCTGGCGTCCAGGAACAGCGCGGATGTTTGGGCCCACCGGAATTATTTCAAGCTTGATTTATCAAGCGGAGCTCCGCCCGATGCCTATTTTGCAAATGGACAGCGATGGGGAACGCCGCCCTGCAATTGGGAAGCGATCTCGGCGAATGATTTTGATTATGTTCATGAGCGTTTAAAATACGCCGAGAATTTTTATGATTTACTCCGGATTGATCATGTTGTCGGCCTATTCCGGCTTTGGTCGATTCCAATCACCGAACCACTTGAGCGCGGCGGTCTAAACGGTTTTTTTGATCCATGTGACGAATCTTCCTGGGAAGAACAGGGCCGAAAACTTTTGGCTGTTTTTCTAAAAAGCAAAATGCTTGCCTGCGCCGAAGATTTGGGCACGGTGCCCGAATGTTCCTATCGAACGCTGGCTGAGTTCGGGATTCCGGGGATTGATGTTCAAAGGTGGATTCGAGATTTAAATCAGCCGACCACGTTTAAATCCGAACAGGAATACCGGAAAAATTCAATCGCAATGGTTTCAACTCATGACATGGCTTCATTTAACGGCTGGTGGGATTACGAAGCGGGCACCGTTTATGAACCCTTATTCAAGCGTCAATGCGAGGAGAAAGGAATTCATTTTGAATCGGTTAAACTCCTTTTATTTGATTTGAACCGTTCGAAATATGAACGCTTAAGATGGAGAGACGATGTCCGCGAACCGCGGATGATTGCCGAGCGTTTGGGCAGGCCGGAACATGAAATCGAAGATTTGATTGACGATTATCTTCTTTCTTATCATGAAAAGCAAAAATTTTGGAACTATTTAGGACTGAACAAACCGTTTGAAGAGGAAAGCTCGCCTCATTTGCTGAAAGCCGCGCTGGAAAAAGTCAGTCACAGCACCTCGATTTTCAGCATTCAGCTTCTTCAAGACTGGCTGGCTTTGGATGATTTATTTAAAGAGGATCCATGGGAAGTGAGAATCAATTTTCCGGGAACTGTCAGTGAAAAAAATTGGTCGATTGTAATGCCGGTTTCGTTGGAGGAAATGAAGAAGCTTTCGATGAATAAGGAAATCAAAAAAATAAACCGAGTAGCTGGCCGGGGATAGGATTATAATAACACCAACGGTGTTATTCCCGTATGTCCGCTAAAATACTCGGCGGATCCGCTGAGTATTTTAGCGGAAAATCACGTGCGGCCTTACCCTTGAATCCGACCGATTCAAGGACTGAGCTGCAGCCCTCACCTTCAATAAATTCTTATTTCAATGAGGGTGATGGGCAGTGTTGCTCCGCTACATTCGGGGATGACATTTAAGGAGAATGAAGATGGCAAACAAGAAAGTCCTCGTCATTTTAGCGGAGGGTTTTGAAGAAATTGAGGCCATCACGCCGATTGACGTGTTAAAGCGCGCCGGCCTTGAAGTGACTTTAGCGGGTGTTTCTTCCAAAACTGTCAGCGGCGCTCACGGAATTAAATTTCAAACTGACATTCTCTTGGATGATTATAAAGGTTTACCGGATGCCGTCATTTTGCCCGGCGGGCTTCCCGGTGCAAAGAATTTGGCGGAGTCGTCCAAGGTGGTTGAGATCGTTAAAAAAATGAACGAGGAGAAAAAAATTATCGGGGCCATTTGTGCCGCGCCGGCACTCGTTTTGGCGCCGAGCGGAATTTTAAATGGGAGGAAAGCCACTTGTTATCCGGGCTTCGAAAAAAATTTTTCACCGGAAGTTTCCTTCTCACTTGAACGTGTCATTGTGGATGGACATATCATTACAAGCCGAGGTCCCGGTTCAGCTCTTGAATTCGCTTTACAGCTCGTCGAAATTTTGGCGGGAAAAGAAACGGCAAAAAGCCTAAGCCAAGGATTGCTTGCCAAGGTTTAATGACGGACAAAATATTGGCCTGCATTCAATGCGGCGCTCATTTAACCGAGCTTAAGTGCAAGCCGAAGTGCTCCAGGTGCGGTTATTTTGAGGACTGCTCTGACGGCGGCGCTGATATTGTCATTAAAGATCTAACGTCTATTTATTGGAAATCAGTACGGTCCCGATTTTTAATCATAATAATTGAGAATCGGGGCGGAACCCATTTAGCCCAGGAAACTCATACTGAATTTAAAGATCATCCTTAAGATTTATGATTCGCATGGTTACCGCGCTTCACAATGAAGCAAAGCCCCTTGTTGATTTTTATCATCTGAAGCCTGCCGCGAATCATCCATATAAAATTTATAAAAACGGTCAAATTTTTTTAATTGTTTCCGGCGTCGGTAAAAAAAATGTTTCCGCCGCCGCGGCTTATTTGCATGACTATTCGGGAAAAAACCGGAATTCCGGATGGCTGAATATTGGAATCGGGGGCCATTCGGTGAGAAATCTTGGCGAAGGCGTAATCGTTCACAAGATCACAGACCAGGCAACCCGTGAAAGCTGGTTTCCGCCAAGAATTTTGCAAACAGATTGTCCAAGCGAATCCGTGTTGACGGTGGAAAAAGTCGAACTCAAATACCGGGACCATTTCATTTACGATATGGAAGCTTCCGGATTTTATGAAGCGGCTTCCTCCTTTGCGACGTCCGAAATAGTTCAGTGTTTTAAAATTATCTCAGATAATTTAAATACTTCATCGCAAAAAGTTTCTGGAGCACTCGTCCGGGGTTTGGTTGCCCAAAATTTAAATTCAATCAATTCTATCGTAAAAGAATTATCAAAATTATCTGCGGAACTTTCAGCGCTTGAATTAAACCCAGAGGAGTTGGATCTATTTTTGAAACGCTATCATTTTACAGTCACTGAATCTCATCAGCTCCGCCGGCTTTTAAGCCGGCTGAAAACACTTCAGCCAAAAGAGAACTGGTTTTCCAAGGGCTCACAATTTTTGACGACAAAAGATATTCTAAAATTTTTGGAGCATCAAATCGAAACGACGCCGGTCTATTTATGATCCCACCACCTGTCTATCTGCCGAAGGCAGATTATTACAAACGATCAAAAACGGTTGGCCCTTTGGGCCAAAGACGGGTGGTGGGATGATTGATACTATTTACATCGAAGAAGCTGTTTTGGATCACCCGCGAACGAAAGATATCCTAGGCCAGTTTCCCAAAGCAATCCGGATTCCCTGCGGGCGCTACGGTGAAGTTTTTAACCGGAACTTTCAAAATTTCAGGCTTCAGAAAAAAAGGCCGGCTTTGATCCTGGCAGAAAAATTTGATCACTTTGTTTTGGAAACACCCCCGGGATATGGAATCGGAGGAACGCATAATTATTATTTTTCTCACATGCTGAATTGTATTTATGACTGCCGGTACTGCTTTCTTCAAGGAATGTTCCGATCGGCTCATCTCGTGTGTTTTGTGAATTATGAAGACTTTGAAGGTGCAATTTCAGAAAAAATAGAGAAACATAAAAATGCTCATTTTTTTTCCGGCTATGATTGTGACAGCCTGGCACTCGAGCCGGTGACTCATTTTGCAGATTCAATTCTCGATTTTTTCGGCCGTCATTCAGAATCCTTGATTGAACTGCGCACAAAAAGCGTGCAGATAAAATCGCTCCTGAACCGTGAACCGATTTCAAATTGCGTGGTTGCGTTTAGCCTGACTCCGGATGAAATTGCCAAGCAATTGGAATACGGCGCTCCGTCATTAGAGAAAAGACTGGAGGCGATGGCAAAACTTCAGGAGAAGGGCTGGAAGCTGGGCCTCCGCTTCGACCCTGTCATTTATATGAAAGATTATTTAAGCCAGTATCGAAATCTCTTTCAAAATGTATTTAAACTGATTAATATAAACAAGCTTCATTCAGTCAGCCTTGGCCCATTTCGTCTGCCGAAGGAAGGTTTTGAGCGGATGTACCGGCTTTATCCAGATGAGCCGTTGTTTGCCGGAGCGCTTTCAGAACGAAAAAGAGTGGTTTCTTATTTGCCCGCTTTGGAAGGTGAATTGATTGGGCAGGTTTCAAACGAATTAATAAAATACATACCAAAGGATATTTACTTTCCCTGTGCCATTAACTAAAGCGGCAAAAATGAAACTTGCTGACCTGATAAAAAAATTCATTAAAAATAGCTTCATTGTTTTTGGCGCAACTCTTGTTTTGTTTTTTGCATTGGAAGAAATTTTTTTTGTTTTAGGATTTCCTCAGGGCGGTAGTCGATTTGTAGAAATCGTTCTCATTAAAAATAAAGTTCCACTCAAAAAAGCTCCAGGCGAAGTTCGGATTTTCACTTACGGAGAATCAACTATGTATGGGGCTCATTATGGAACTTTTTCAAGCCCCGCCCGCTGGTTGGATGAATATCTGACCGAATTTTTGCCCAGAAAATCCATTCGAGTTGTCAACTTTGCCCGTTTGGGCTGCAGCAGTCACTTCGTTCGCCAAACCGTTCGACAGACCCTTGTTTATCAGCCCGATTTGATGATTTTTTATGTCGGTCACAATGGTTTTTTGCCTAAGAATACCAAAGAGGAAATTGAGGCTCGGTCGCATACTTTTTTACATCAAAGTCAACGCTGGCTTCAAAAAAGCCGATTTTTTTCTGAGCTGTACCGGCAAATTTTAAGATTTACGGTATCAGATCAATCAAATCGTTTTTCCGAGTCTAAAGAAGCTGATGAAATCGAGGTGGATCCTTGGATTTTTTCTAATCAGGCTGTTATTTCCAGAATGGATCATCGCTATTCGGTTAATTTAGATTATTTAAAAGAAAACCTAAGCCAAATTATTCATCTGGCCAAGAAAAATCATATTCCCGTAGTTTTTCTCAAGCCCGTCTGTAATTTAAAGGATTTTGCGCCGTCCTATTCAGTCCACATGAAATCGTTGACTGAGAATGAACTGAATCAATGGAATGACGCTTATCAAAAAGGAATTGAAGAAGAGCGAAAAAATAATGTGAACTCGGCTGAAAAAAAATATCAATCTGCTTATCGTCTAGATTCAACGCACGCAGATTTATGTTATCGGTTGGGCCAAATTTCATTCCAAAATAAAAATTATGCCGCGGCGAAGAAATTTTTCGAAGAGGCCAGAGACAATGATGCCAAAATAAACCGCGCGACGGGCGATATTCTTTCTATTTTTAAGGATATGTCCAAACAAGAAAACGTTCTACTCGTTGATACGGAAGAGGTTCTTAAAGGAAAAGTCGAAGGTGGAATCTTGGGAGAGCCGGTGGTTGAAGATAACGTTCATTTTTCAATTGAAGGCCACTATCTTTTGGGCAGGGCTTTGGCGAATGTGATCGCCGATCATCATTGGATTGTACCCAAAACCGAATGGGATTTTGAACGCGAAAAACCATATGATGTTCTGCTGCAGAAGTTTGGCGGAGATAAGGAGGAATTAATTTCAGCTTATCTGCTAAACATTCAATACTTTGGAACGCGCTTTGAAAATCGGATTCGGCTGGCTCAGAAGATTTTAAAACTGGATCCTAACAATACTAAAGCACTTCGTCATTTAGCTTGGGCTTATTGGCTTAACGGAGAAACCGATTTAGCGCTTAAAACCTATGAGCGATTAGCGGAAACTGATCCTCAAAGTTTACTTGGAGTATTTCGTCTTCGGCCGCAGATCAAACGAGCCTGCGGGCGCCTTCGAATCCCGGCTCCGATTGGAAATATGTAATTCTTTCCTACACTCGAAGCTGACGTTCTGCATCGACAACGCCGCGATTAATCAGCCGAAGCGCTTGTCTGGCCGTATCGTGGAGCCGCTCGGAAGTATGCGGAGCATGGATCAGGTCTTTAAGAAGCTGAATAATCATTCTGAAATGTCTGACCAGCTCACCTTCATCTGATTGAGTCAACCGGAATAGTTTGTCAAAATCATCGCCTCTTGTCCAAGCTTCTACCACCTGTGCTTGATGAAAAAAGGGCGGTTTGGTCGTCGGATGAATTTTGTATTTAAATTCTTTTTTGTGGATGTTTCTAAAGTAGCGTTCAGCTTCTCTTAAAATGCCTTCATTTTTTGAACTTAAACGGCCGAGATGGTCGTTTTTTCTAGGTTCGAAAACCAGCCCAGACAAAAGCACGTTGAGCCGTACTTCATCCAGGGCATCCAGCATGCCGTCGTTATGCATTTCAGAAAGAATCAATTCAAAACCGAAGAGCGAGGCGGCAAATTCACCTTTGAGCGTCAGTGTATCTTCCGCCAAACATCCGATTTCATTGAGCAGTCCCAATTTATTTTCAATTAATTGGAAACCTTCTTTGCGGCCATGATAGGTGGACTGAAAATAGTGAAACGTACGCGGATAAATATCCAAAAGTTTTCGGCCCAAATCGCGGTATAAATTGAGCAGCGTTGCGTAAGTCGTATTGAGCTGGCTTTTAATGGGATCCGGTTTTCCGTACAAAACCCGTTCAACTTCGCGGAAGGGAAGATCGTTGGGATGGATCCGGACATAAACATAACCTTGTTCGTCCATGCCGCGCCGGCCTGCGCGCCCGGCCATTTGAAAAAAATCACGCGTGGACAAAGTTTTGAACCCGGTTCCGTAAAATTTTTCCAGTTCATCAAAGATAACGCTTCTTGCAGGCATATTGATTCCGAGCGCGAAGGTTTCAGTGGTAAAAATGATTTTAATCAGCCGGCTCGTAAACAGTTGTTCCACCACTTCTTTCAAAGTTGGAAGCATTCCAGCATGGTGATAAGCGATGCCGTGTTCGATCAGCGGGCGAAGTTCTTCGGCCGACCGTTCGGCCTTCAAATCGTAGCGTTCCAGAAGCGAATCATAAAGTTCTGTTATCTTTTTAAATTCTTCCGGATTTAAAAAATTAAATTGCGTTGCTTCATGGGCAAGAAGTTCCGCGCGTTTTCTGCCAAAAATAAAATAAATTGCCGGAAGTTTGTTGTGATTAATTAAATGTTGAAGCAGATGATCCAGACGATTTGGTTTTGCGCGCATAGGCCTGAATCCGCGCCGTCTTTCCCGTGAATTTATCCGCCAATCTTCGCGGTTGAGGTACCCTTCGCTGCGCAGTCTTTTCATATTTTCTATCAAGACGCCCTGGCATTGAAAATGAAAACTCAGCGGGACGGGACGGTGAAATTCTTCAACAACGGCAATCTGCCGGTTGTGAACCGTACGGATCCATTCGGCCAATTCCTGAACATTGGGCACCGTAGCACTTAAAGCCAAAATACGGATTTCCGGCGGCGTAAATAAAAGCGCTTCTTCCCAAACCGTTCCGCGTTCGGGGTCATCTAGATAATGAACTTCATCGAAGATAGCCCAGCCGACTTTGCGGATCCGGTCCAAATTTTCAAACAGTGAATTCCGGTAAATTTCAGTGGTCATGATCAGGATGGGCGCGTCGATATTAATCGCAACATCGCCGGTGAGAATGCCGACTTGGTCACCATAAAGGGCGCGGAAATCCCGATATTTTTGGTTGCTGAGCGCTTTTACCGGCGCTGTGTAAATGACGCCTTCATTTCGGGATAAGGCTTTTTCAATGGCCTTCTCGGCAATCAGTGTCTTGCCGGATCCGGTCGGCGCTGAAATGAGAACCGAATGTTCCTGCTCAATCCATTTGATGGCTTCTATTTGAAATGGGTCTAATTGGATGGGCATAAGAGATAATTTTTGGTATTATATCTCAAGTTATTGTCATCCCCGAATGTTTTTACGCTCACGCTTAATGCCGGCGCTAATGTGCCAGCACTAAGCGTGACAACTTTGACGTTGTCTACGATTATGTGATGTTCTTCTTTAGAAAATGTGTCGGCACTTGCTCTCATTAAATTTTTAATTGAAAGCAAGTACTGTACTTAACTTCCCATAAATTTTATGGGTTGTTAAGTGTGGGGATCCGCAATTATGGATTCCCGACTAAAATTTGCCACAAAACCGGCGGAATCCGTCAGGACGAATCTCGCCACGTCTTTTGGCGGACATGCCGGAATAACTGTTGGAAGGAGGTTTTGATGTTGGAAGCGACAGAAATCCGGGTTGGAAATATTCTTAAAATTGACGGAAAACTTTGCAAAGTTCTGACGCAAGAAATCCGCGGAACCGGAAAATTTGGCAAAACTGTGCATTTGAAGGTCAAAGGGTTGGAAGATGGAAATATGCAGGAAAAAAGCATACGGGCTGAAGACAAAGTCGAAGATGTCGATGTCCAGCGCGTAAAAATGCAATACCTGTACAAAGAAAAAGACCAGCTCATATTTATGAATATGGAAACGTATGAGCAATATACGATTGCTGAAAAAACGGTCGGCGGGCAATCCATATTTTTAAAGGAAAATTTGGAAATTGATGTATTCTTTGCCGAAGGAAAAGCAGTCAGTATTGATTTCCCCAAAATTGCTGAGCTTCAGGTGGTCAGTACGGCGCCGGGGGTTAAGGGAGGAGGAGACTTTAAGGAAGCAGAGCTTGAGAACGGCCTTAAGATTTTGATTCCTCAATTTGTGAAAGAAGGGGAGAAGGTCCGGGTTAATGTGGAAGATCTCAGTTATATGGACCGGGTCACGACCAAAAGTTTGAAAAACGAAAAAGCCGCCGGTTAATTAATTAAATTTAAAAAGGCACCAGAATCGGTCAAGTCTGTAAGCAAGTGGGTCGGTCGGTTTCCGTTTAAAAAATGATCCGCTGCATAACTTCCCGTTGTGACCGCAATAGCCTTGAGGCCGAGTTGATTGGCCGCTCTGACGTCATAATGAGTGTCCCCAATCACAAAAATATTTTCTCTTGAAGATTTTCGCCCCAGTAATTTTTCAGCGCGGTGGATTGCAATCTGTATGATTTCACTTCGTTCTCTGGAGTCCGATCCGAAACCGCCAAACCCAAAAAAATTGTGAATTTTTCCGCGTTTCAATTTCTGCCATCCTGCGGGTTCCAAGTTTCCAGTCGCAATTCCGAGCAGAACATTATTGCGTTGGGCGAGAATTTCAAGAAGCCGGGAAACACCGGGCATCAATCGGAAATGAATCGCCTTCTTGATTTCCTGCTCGAAGTATTTCAGATAAAGTTTGCAGATTTTGGCGTGTTCTTCAGCTGAAAGCGCGCGTCCAAGGCAGTTTTGAGCAATTTCATCAATGATATTTGGATCGGTCTTACCGTCCGGAATTAAATTGCCCCAGGCATTTTCAATTTCAAAAAAATCCAAAAAAACTCGTTCAAGCGCGATTTTTCCGCATCCGCCGGTTAAAAGCAAAGTTCCATCAATATCAAACAGCAGGATTTTTTTCATCCCACAACCTCCTTGTTTTGCCATTTGAAAATGGCAAAAATTTATTCTTAAGAAATGAAAGAACGCGCTCATTCTCTTTTATTTAGGCGCGTTCTTTCCAAGGAGGTGGTGGGATCATCCGCATCAACTTGAATGATGCCGCATCCAACTCGGCCGCCCGCATTTCCAGTCGGCTGGCCAAAATCATCTTTTTCCTCATGCAGGATGACAGATTTTCCTTCAACGTTATATTTTCCGCCGGTTATGGTAAGCCCCGGGATCATTAGAAGAAGCGCGCCTTCACCGCTTTCATTGATTTCAATGTTACCAAAATCTCCAGCATGAGCTTGGGTGAGACCTTCCGTCGGAACGAAACCGTGTTTCACGTTTTCCGGATTAAAATGTCCTCCGGCGGCTTTCCCGCCTTCCGCGCAGCTTCCGGTTTCATGAATGTGGATTCCGTGCAAACCGGGTTCGGCACCGAACATATTGACTTCAGCTCGAAGTCCTTCATCCGTATCTTGAAAACGAACGATCCCGATCAGTTCCGAGTTTTCGGAAGCTCCCTCAATGATGGCTTTTGCGGTTGCGGCGGAAGCTGAATTTGAAAACCCCAGAATTAAAAACAGAAAAACGAGAATTTTATTCATCCCGTTAGAGATAATCCCGTTATAAATTTTTTGAAATCTAGGAAGTTACAATCTTTAGCTTTATCTCTCAGATTTTCTATGCTTTGAATCATAATGCCTAAATTGAAATTTCTAACGGGACGTGTCTTCCTCGCAAAAGTTTAACGCACGTCATATTTATCATAATTTCCTTATTAGGTAGTCTGCAAACAATATCTCTAACGGGATTCATAAGTACTTTTATTGTAACCCAATTTTCATGAAAAGTCGTTACAAAAAGTAAGCCAAATGGTATATTTGGGTGCTTCTGAAATGGAAACCTTAGACGTCAGCGTTGTCATTCCGACTTATAACCGCGCCGCTTATCTTCCGAGAGCGATCCGTTCCGTTTTAAATCAATCCGGGGTTTCGCTGGAATTGATTATCGTTGACGATGGATCCACGGACCCGACGGAACAGGTCACTGGCGATCTGATCAAAAATGACCCTCGCATCCGATATGTTTATCAGAGAAATCAAGGCCCTTCTGCAGCCCGTAACCTGGGAATCAAAGCATGCCGTGCACCTTTTGTTGCTTTTCTTGATTCGGACGATGAATGGCTTCCGAAAAAACTAAAAAACCAAATCGATTTTTTTCAGCGATTCCCTGATTTTCTGATTTGTCAAACCGATGAAATTTGGATCCGTAGCGGCAAACGTGTTAACCCCATGAAAAAACACAAAAAATACGGCGGTTTTATTTTTGAAAAATGCCTGCCGCTATCCGTTGTGAGTCCTTCTTGCGCGATGATGAGACGAGAATTTTTTGATCAGGTCGGATTGTTTGATGAATCGCTTCCTGTTTGCGAAGATTACGATCTTTGGCTGCGGACAAGTGTGCGCTTTCCAATTGGATTGATTGAACAATTTTTGGCGGTCAGGTACGGCGGTCATCCTGATCAGCGCTCGCGTGAATTTCAGGTTATGGATCAGTTTCGCATCAAATCGCTGGTCCAATTAATTGAATCCGGTATATTGTCCAAAGCTCAAAAAGAACTGGTGATTTTGGAACTATTCCGAAAATGCCGAATTGTGCAGAATGGTTCGCTCAAACGCGGAAAAGCAGAGGAAGCAGAATACTATAACATCATTGCGAAGAGGTTCGAAGAACCGACGCCGGTTGGTCAAGCGGCGGACGGCCACTCGACCTTGCCTGGTATGCTGTCTCGCAATGACGGTAAAGTTTATCCATGATTAAACTTCTTATTTATGATTTGGACGGGACCTTAATCGATTCGTTGAAAGACATTTCGAATTCGATTAATTGGATGTTAAAAGAATTGGGATTGCCGGAGCTTTCCGAACGGCTGATACGCTTACATGTTGGAAGCGGAGTCGTGCATCTCATTCAAAATGTACTGAATGAAGTTTCGCACGATCATCAGATCGATCAAAACGGCATTTTTGATCAAGCGCTGCATCTTTATAGGACTCGTTATTCCGGACATTTACTGGATGAAACCCGGCTTTACCCCGGGGTTAAAACCGTACTTGAATTTTTCAAGCGTAAAAAACAAGCCATAGTTACCAACAAAACAGAAGAATTTTCCCACCGGATTTTGAAAGGACTGGAAATCGATCCCTATTTTTTCGAAGTCATCGGCGGGGATCAAACATTTCCAAAAAAACCGGCTCCCGATTCGGTTTTAAAACTGATTCATTCAACCGGAGTTAATCAAAATGAAACTGTTTTCATCGGCGACAGCGCGATCGATGTTCAAACCGGGAAAAATGCAAAAATCAGGACCATCGCGGTAACGTATGGTTTCAACAGCCGTCAAGAAATCGAATCTTCAAGGCCAGATTATATCGTAAACCAACTAAATGAAGTCATGGCCTTGGATTTGATGAAATTGTCAACGCCCCACTAAAGTGCTATCCTTTTAATGGAAAATCTATTTTGGAGAGGCCCTATGTCCGCTGAAACTTTTAATTTTATCATCTTATCTTTTTGGTCACTTTTTGTGATCGTGGATCCGATTGGCTTGGTGCCTGCCTTTTTGACCATGACTGAGCAAAGCAGCCGGGAAGACCGTGTCCGCATGGCGAAGCTCGCCTCCGTCGTCACTTTTTTTGTTTTGTTCGCTTTTGCTCTCAGCGGAAATCTGATTTTAAAGTCATTCGGTGTGACGGTCCCCGCTTTTGAAATTGCCGGCGGAATTATCCTTTTGAAAATTGCTTTGGACATGCTCCAGGCACGACGGACGGCCCTGAAGGAAACACCCGAAGAACAGGCGGAAGGTTTAATAAAAGATGATATTGCCATTACTCCTTTAGCGGTTCCGATGCTGGCAGGGCCCGGAGCCATTACGGCCGTCGTTTTATTGGGACAGCAATCTAGCAATGCGCTTCGGTTTTCAATTATTGTAATCAATATTTTTTTGATTTCTGTGATCACGTTTTTGATTCTGCGTATAGCGGCATTCCGGTCTTCGATTTTTAGCGCCATTACGCTTAAAATCATCAGCCGTCTCATGGGCTTGCTTTTGGCTGCAATAGCGGTTCAATTTATTTTGAACGGAATTCAAAACGGAACTTCTCTCTGGTAATATAGCCCCATGCTGTCGTTAAGAAGATTTTTCTTCTATGTCTTTGTCTTGGTGTATTTAATTTGCTGCCCGCTCCTCATTTTATATGCCCTCGGTTACATCGTAAGCCCAGGAACCGCACAAACGATCGTAAAAAGCGGGCTCATTTATCTTTCGACCGCGCCGCCCGGAGCCACCGTTTATTTGGGAAATAGAAAATATTTTAGGAAAACGCCTGCAGTTCTAAGCGATCTGATTCCAGGTAGTTATGATGTAAAACTCGCCCGTAAAAAATATAAGCCTTGGACAAAAACGGTTCCCGTTGAGGCCGGAAAGGCGACCGTACTTGAGCGAATCCTACTTTTGCCCGATCAATGGAAACAAGAGAAATTGATTTCCGAGTCTTTCCATGACATGGTTCCGGTTCCGGGCAGCCCGTTTCTCCTGTTGGTCAAAAGCGAAAATGCGGAAGATGTCTTCATTTATGACCGAAAGTTGGATGAACTCGAAAAACTTTTTCCTTTTTATTCCCCGTTTGGAAAAGCGCGTGTCATGAAATATTTTTTCATGGAAAAAAGCACAGCCTTCATTCTTCAATTGGATACCGAAGAAGGCGAAAAATTTTTATGGGTCACACCCAGAAGAAAAGAAATCAGGATTAAAGAAGTGACCGGCTTATTTTCAGACAAACCGGAACATATTGAGTGGGACCCATCGGAACGAAAAATCCTGTTTTCATTGCAGGACGGTTACCTAGACGCGCTTAATGTTACGACAAAAGCTACCCATCTTAGATTGATTACGGGCATCCGCGGTTTCGGCACGTACGATAAAAAAATCTATGTTTTAAGAGATAACTTTACCCTTGAGCGTTGTAATTTCAGAGGTGAAACAGAAAAAATTCTTTTTAATGATGCGGTCCTGGGCCAAAAGTTATTCAATAAAGAGCTTTACCAAATCAAGGTCCTTTCAGAAGGCATGATTTTGTTTGTAGGCGAAGACGGGAATTTGATCGTAAATCGCTTTCCCTATCAACTTATGGAAGAAGGATTAATCGGAACTCAGTTTGATTCACAACTGGACCGGATTCTCGTATGGAGCAAGAAAGGAATTGGAATTGTTAATTTGAACAAACAAAAAATGGATCCTTCCCAGATTTTTGATTCAGGAGCAAAGATGATCTGGATTTATCAAAAAGGCGAAAAAATAGAACAAGCATTTTGGGTTTTTGGCGGCTCACACATTTTATTTCGCGATAAAAATAAAATTTATCTTATGGAACTTGAAACCCATGGAAAACCGCATCTATACGAACTTTTAGAGGTTAAGGACAAAAGTTCGATTTATTACCATGAAGATTCAGGCAATTTATATTATTTAGAAAAAACAACAGGTCATCTTTTAATGCTTGAGCTCTTGCCTAAAAAAGATATCTTGGCATTACCGTTTCCTGAGCGGAAAGAAGAACAAAAAAAGATCGAAATCGGAACCTTATGATCCCACTGTCTGCTTTATCGCTGCCGCAGGCAGCGGAATACCATTTGAAGCAAGAGCACGCTTCGTTTAAACGTTTGAAGCGTGCTCTTGGAAAGCAGGTGGTGGGATGAACTTTCATTTTTCGAAACAAAATTTAAATCGGCGGGAAGCTATTTTAGAACGGCTGTTTGAAATTTTGCCGGGCTTATCCAGTTGGTTGATTTTAATCGGCATGTGTTTTATTTCTTTCTGGCGGCCGCTGATGGCAGCCATCCTGGTGATCGCGTTTGATTTTTACTGGTTCTTGAGGCTGTTCTATATGACTTTATTTTTGGTGCTGGCTTATTTGCGTCTTTCGTCTGAAAAGGAAACTGATTGGATGGAACGAATCCAAGGTATCGACGATTTAGATTCTTATTTAAAAAAATTGGAAGGCATAAAGGTCCAAAGAGGATTAAAACGAAAATTGTCCGAGTGGATCCACAAACGCAAACTGAAAAACTTGAAACTATTAGGGCATTTGCCGCCAAAATCTTCCCAGATTTATCAATTGGTCATTTTTTCGGTAGCCATTGAACAGCCTCAAATTCTAGAGGCTGGAATCATCAGCTTGATTAACCAGAAATTCCCGCCTAAAAAAATTGTATGCATGATTGCGCTTGAAGAACGTGCGAACGCTTGGATCAAAGATGGAATTCGAGCGCTTGGAAAGCAATACGCCCATCATTTTTTTGATTTCTTGGTCGTTGAACATCCGGATGGATTGCCGGGCGAAGCCAAAGTAAAAGGTGCAAACGTCACTTACGCAGCGAAAGAAGCGGCAAGATATTTTCAAGCCAAATCGATTCCTTTTGAGCACGTTGTCGTTTCCTGTTTCGATGCGGATACCGTCGTTAGCGAAAACTATTTCAGCTGTTTAACGTATCATTATTTGGTTTATTCGGGTAGAAATCAGGCCAGTTTTCAGCCGATCCCGGTTTATCATAATAATATTTGGGAAGCTTCCGCCTTTGCGCGCGTCCTTGACATCGGTTCTTCTTTTTTTCAATTAATTGAAGCGACCGATTCAGATAAATTGGTGACGTTTTCCAGCCACAGCATGAGTTTTAAAGCTTTGGTCGACGTCGGTTTTTGGCCGGTAGATATGATCTCGGATGATTCAGCTATTTTTTGGAAAGCGCTTATTCATTTTGATGGCCAATATCGGGTTATTCCCATGTATGTCACAATTTCAATGGATGTCGTGTCGGGCGAGACGTGGTGGAAAACAATAACTAATATTTACCGGCAAAAAAGAAGGTGGGCATGGGGAGTGGAAAATTTTCCGATCGTGATGAGAGGATTCATCCATAACGGAAAGATTCCTCTTTTTGACAAAATCAAATACACCTTTAAATTATTTGAAGATCACGTAGCTTGGGCGACTTGGGCCTTCTTGCTGACCATTATTGGGTGGCTTCCGGCCTATTTTACCGGTTTAGAATTTTCAAATTCCGTTCTGTATTACAGCGCACCACGCATTACGAACACTATTTTCAATCTGGCTTCTTTGGCATTGATCACGACCATTATTCTGAGTTTTTTTCTCTTACCCAAACAAAAAGGCAGATTTGATTTGATGAAACGGGCGGTTTTAGCGGTCGAATGGCTGTTTGTTCCAATCATTGTCGTTTTCTTAAGTGCGCTTCCAGCACTCGATGCACAAACGCGGCTTATGATGGGCCAATACATGGAATTTTGGGTAAGCCAGAAAGCAAGGAAAAAACCATCCGCATGATTTTAACCGTCCCCGATTTTAATTTGGAAGCCACGCTTGAATCTGGCCAAGTATTTGGATTTGAAAAAATCGAATGCGGAATTTACGAGGGATTTATTTTGGGCTCACTTGTCCGGCTAAGACAAGAAGGTAACCGTTTGAAAATTGATTCTTTGGATGTGCCTGAGCGCGAAGTCATCCATTTTTTTCATCTTGATTTCGATATGGCTCCGGTTTATGAACTCTTAAGCGAAGATCCCCGTTTGAACGCGGTAAATCAAAGATTTAAAGGGCTTAGAATTATCCGCCAGAATTTTTGGGAAGCGCTGGCTTGTTTCATCATTTCTTCCAATAACAACATCAAACGCATCCAAAAAATAAGGCGCAATCTAGTCGCTGAATTTTCCTGCCCGTCTCTTCAATTTCCAAGCGTTGATCGGATTGCGGGGTCTAGCGAAGAAAAACTGAGAGTTTTAGGACTTGGTTATCGAGCGCCGTTTCTTTTGAATACTGCAAGAATGATTGCTCTGAACCCAGAACTTTTAAGCAGTATGCAAAGTCAGTCTTATGCTGAGGCAAAAATGAAACTCCTTGAACTTCCCGGTGTGGGTAAAAAAGTGGCCGATTGCGTTTTACTTTTTGGAGTTCAAAAATACGAAGCTTTTCCCGTTGATACCTGGATTACGAAAGTGGTGAGGAAACTTTATTTTAGAAACCGAAAAATTGCGGAACATAAAATACAAAAATTTGGGCAGAACCGCTGGAAACAATACGCCGGTTACATTCAGCAATATTTATTTCACGGTGCAAAAAGCGGAATCATGAATTTATAGACCATTCCTGCTGTTAATTTCTACTCACAGTCGGCGCTGGATTTATGCGGGTTCTCCGGATCGTGATCCGACAAGTTTGATGCCATGTCACGGCTTGAGAAACCGTCCAAAGCTGCTGTTGGAGTGGAATTCAGCGAGCCGAGCCCTCCGTTCCGAAGAGCATCAAAGTTAGTAAAATTAGTCGTAATATTATTTGGCGCAGGCGCCGGTGTTGGTTCGAACCAACTCTTAAACCAATCTTTAACGTTATCGATCAATTCGTTTGCGTCGATCGTAACAGAACCTCCGATTCCCCCTCCGATTCCAACCGCGCCAGCAATTTTTCCACCAAACGTGATTTTGCCGCCATCAATACTGATAATTCCCTTTGCTTCGGCGCTACCGCCCGCTCGCAAATCTCCTTCTACCTCTCCTGTTACCGATACTCCAAAGCACGAAGTAGTACACGAAGCTTTTCCCTCGACTTTGGCTGCAGCGGAGATACCGGCTTCGCCTTCAAGGGTCGCTCCGCTTGTGCTGACCGAGGCTTTACCGCTTCCATGGGCTTCTGCCTTTATGGATGCTGTCCCCGTCCCTTCGACCTGGGCTTTTACCGGACCAGCGCTTGTGTTTGCCTGGCCGGTTACCGTTCCTTCGGCCAAAGTTCCTTCGACACTTCCACTTCCACTTACTTCAACGCCGCTGTCCGTTGCATCTACGGAATATTCGCCTTCAGCCTTTCCTGAGAGAGCGTTTCCGGAAGCGGAACCTGATGCTTTACCTCCCGGAATTGAGGTCGAACCCTCTGCGGAGCCTTCGGCAACGGAGCCGCCGGTGGAACCTTTTCCTGAAGCGATGTTTTGTTTTTCGCCTTCAGCCGCTTCGTTATCTTTTCCAGAGAGTTTGTCATAGTTATCTGATTGTTTTTCACCTGAAATTTCCTTATTGAATTCCTTCCTGCCCTCATCCGCATAGGTTGGAGTGAAAACGAGAAAAGATGCAGCGAAGAAAAATGCTGCCAAAAGCGCGATGGGCTTTTGTGGTTTGGATCTTTTTTTCTTGTTGAATGCCATAGACGCGAACGTAATCATTTAATCTTCCCCATTAATGATTGTGCTTGAGCATAAAGGGCAGATCGGGGTTTCTCCACTTTTAAAACCTTTTGGAGATTTTCCTTTGCTTCCTTATTCTTTCCAAGCTGAATCAATACTTCCGAAAATCTGAGGCGTCCAACAGAACCGCTGGCTCCTTTTTTGAACAAATCGCGGTAAATTTGAGCCGCTTTTTCAAAATCCAATTTCGCCTCATCAGGCTTTCCCAGCGTCATCAACAAAGTTCCGGATTCAAGATAGGAATCTATAAATTTAGAGCTACTTTCGTTTGCTTTTTTGAATTCAACAATAGCCTCATCCGGTTTTTTTAGAGCTTTCGACGAAAGCCCGAGACCATAATGAGCCATCGTACTTTTTGGGTAAGCTTCGATTACTTTTTGGAATTGTTTGAAAGCTTTATCAGGTTTGTTTTCGGATAGGTAAGCAAATCCCAAGTCATTGATGCTCTGAAAATCGTCGGGATTGGTTTTAGTTGCCTTTTCAAAATGTGAAATCGCTTCTCGTATGGAACCTAATTTGGCCAGCGCGGTTCCCAGTTTTGCCTCGATTGAAGAATCTTTGGAGTTAAGCTGCAAAGCTTTTTTGAAATAATCAACTGCGACTTGGAAATATCCGGCGATGAGGGCCGCCTCACCCAAATTGTAGTGGGCTTCAACAAGCTTTGGGTTTTTTTGGGTGGCTGTGCGGAAACTCGTCATGGCTTCATTTACTTTGCCTTTTTGAAGGTAAGCTAGACCCAAGTTGTTGTAAGCTTCTGCATTCTTTGGATTCATATGGATTACCTCAAGATAATGTTTTTCGGCTTTTGTCGGTTCGTTTTGTGAAAGGTAAATATTTGCGAGCATGTTTCGAACCTCTATATTGTCTGGATGTTGGCGAATTATTTTTTCCAAATCGGAAACAGCTTCTTTAATTTGGCCTTTTTTTATAAGTCCAAGAGCCGATTGAACAGAACCGCCAGAGTCGAAGGCTTGTTCTGCAAGAAGGGAAGTTGGGAGAGCAAATACGATAATCAATACCCAAAAAAGTTTTTTCATTATTTTTTTCTCCGTTTCATAAAAAATAGTGGAAGAATAATGGATGAGTCTAGAGGTATAACGTTAAAGCTCGAACCATCATTTGGGCGAGGCAAAGATTGCCTTTTGTGTTTGCGGTTTAAATTTAAGGAATTGCTTGTATTTTTAATCATGCATTCCTTCCTATTTTGACCGATAAAATAAAAAAACCATTTTCGAAAAAGGCGTTCGAAAATGGTTGATTTCGTTTTCGGCAGTTCAGCCAACCTCATGTGAGGTTCTGGAGCTTTGCGTCACCGTTTTGCAACGGTTTTGCCTTTTTCGATCTTAGAAAAAGGTTAGCTGACGAACCTTATAATTACAAGGTCTTGCAGAAGCGTTTGTAATCTTATTCGTTTATTTATAAGAACTTAGGGAAAGCGAAGGACAGATAAGGAGTTAACAGTTAAAAAATTGGGAACGTAGCGAGACTCTGTTCCACAATTTTAATAAATTGTACGGGGAAAAGGCCGATTAGAAAAGTTCCTAAGAGCGTGGCCGTCACAACAATTTTAATGGGAAGAGGATTTGTAAAACGCTCCGTATGTTGAGTTTCTGATAAATACATTGCTTTGACTACCTTGAAATAATAATACGCCGCGATGGCCGAATTGATTGCGATGGCAACGGCAATGACTATTGCATTTGCTTTGACCGCTGCAGAGAAAATGTAAATCTTTCCAATAAATCCTGCTAGCGGTGGAATACCTGCCAGTGAAAGTAAAAAAATGGCGAGCGCAAAAGCAAGAAGCGGTGCTCTTTTTGAAAGCCCGTTATAAGCATCCAGATCATTAGTTCCCAAATTGCGTTCAATTGCGAGAACCGTAAAAAAAGCCCCCAAGTTGGTAAATAAATAAGCGGTGATATAAATTAAAACAGCCTGAAGACCGAACAATCCGGGAGTTGCAAACCCCACCAAGATATATCCGGCTTGAGCAATGCTGGAATACGCCAGAAGACGTTTCACATCGGTTTGTGAAATGGCGATTACATTTCCCGCCGTCATGGTTAAAACCGAAAGCACCCCTAGCAGGTGAGACCATTTAGCTGCGAAAGCGGGAAAGGCCATATAAACGATTCTTGCCAGGACAGCGAATCCTACGGCTTTTGGGGCAACCGTCAAAAATGCAGTCACGGGTGTGGGCGCCCCTTGATAAACGTCGGGTGCCCACATATGGAAGGGGACCACCGAAATTTTAAATCCGACTCCAACCAAAACCAGCAACAATCCAATTAAGATCATTATTTGAGTGTCACCCGAAGCTTGTAAAATAGCCACCGCGATGTTTTGAAGATCAATCGTTCCGGTTGCGCCAAAAATAAAGGACATACCAAAAAGCATAACGGCTGTTGAAACCGCGCCGAAGAGAACATATTTCAGCGAAGCTTCGCTTGAACGTTTGTCAAACGTTTGGAATCCGACCAATAGGTAAGAGGTGAGCGAAACGGATTCTATCGTCAAAAAAATCATCAATAGGTTAGAAGCTCCGCTCATAATGGTCAGCAAGGGCCCCATGGCCAGCAGAAGAACGTAAAGTTCACCCTTGAACTTTTCCGCGATTTTTTCGTAAACCAAACTGGATAAGATTGTTAAAGCAATGGTAACGTACGCTACGGTTTTAAAGAAAAGAGTGAACGGATCCCAAAGATAGTGATTAAAGAAAAGGCCCTCATCTGGGTAAAAGGGCGGTGGAATCAAAAATGCAATCACAAAAGCAATGAAACTGAATATCCCGAGCCATTTTTTTTGTTTGACGAAAAAACCCAAAATTAAAATGACCAGAAGAGCGCCGAATAGGAAAATTTCGGAACGAATGAAATAAAGACTGTCAAGGGCGTTCATCCCGTTAGAGATAGTCCCGTTAGAAATTTTTCCAAATATATGAAATTACAATTTTTGGCTTTATTTTTCAGATTCCCTATGTTTTGAATCATAAGTCTGAAATTAAAATTTCTAACGGGACGTATCAGCCCTTGTGAAAGTTTAATATAGATCATATTCATGACGATGTTCTCATTGCGTGGTCTACAAAAGATATCTCTAACGGGATTCAAACTGGCGGGCCCCCCAAAGTTTGAAGAAGGGCGTTCATCGTGGGCGTTATATACTTGAGCGCAACCATCGGATAAACGCCGATCAAAAGAATCAAAATCATTAACGGAACGAGCGTAAAGATCTCGAGTTTATTGATATCGGAAAGAGACGCCCATTTTGGATTCAACTTTCCAAGCAGCACTCTTTGGACCATATAAAGAAGATAGGCGGCTGCCAGCAGAATTCCAACACAGGAAGCAATGGTCATCCAGCGATAAACTGGAAAACTTCCGAGCAGTACCATAAATTCACTGACAAAACCGGCAAGGCCCGGCAAACCGAGCGAAGCGAGAGAAACAAAAACGAGAATAGCACCGTAAACCGGCGTTTTGACCCATATTCCGCCGAATGAATTGAGGTCGCGCGTATGAGCCCGATCATATAAAACACCGACCAGCAAGAAAAGCGCACCGGTGATCATGGCGTGGTTGAACATCTGCAGCATGGCGCCGGTCATTCCGGCTTCCGTAAACACAGCCAGTCCCAAAAGAACGAAACCCATATGGCTCACGCTTGAATAAGCGACCATTTTTTTGAAATCAGTTTGTGCAAACGCGACAAACCCTCCGTAAATGATTCCGATGACGGCCAGAATTCCCATGAACGGTCCGAACCAGCGCGCCGCTTCCGGAAGTATCGGATAACTGATCCGGTAAAAACCGTACGTTCCCATTTTCAGAAGAACACCAGCCAGAAGAACACTAATTGGTGTTGGCGCTTCCACGTGCGCATCCGGCAGCCAGGTATGGAACGGAAAAACCGGGACTTTGATGGCAAAACCGAGGAAAAAAGCGAGAAATAAAATTTGTTGGAACCGAAGCGCAAATTGGTTGTGTGTAAGTTCCAATATATTAAAGGTGTGCGGATTGCTGTTGAAATAAAGCGCTAAAATACCAATCAACATGAACATGCTGCCTGCCAAGGTATAAAGAAAAAATTTGATTGCCGCATATTCTTTTCGGGGCCCGCCCCAAATTCCGATTAAAAAGTACATCGGTACCAAAACTACTTCCCAGAAAATATAGAATAGGAATAAATCAAGCGACAAGAAGGTTCCCATCATTCCGGTTTCAAGCAAAAGATAAAGCGCGAAATATTCCTTCACCCGGCTTTTAATCCCAAAGGAGGCGATGCACGCCAGGAAAGAAAGAAGACCGGTGGCAAAAATCATCAGAATGCTCACGCCGTCAACGCCCAGGTGATAATGAACGTTCAGCTGCGGGATCCAAAGCCAGCGTTCCTGAAACTGAATTTGGCTGCTTGTTAAATCAAACGAAGCCAGAAGTTTTAGACTCAACAGAAGAACCGCGGCTGTCATGAGGGTTGAGAGAAGTTGGATGAAACGTTCTTGTTTGCCGGGTGTTAGCATCACCCCAAACATTCCCACCAAAGGTAAGAAAACAAGCCAGCTTAGAATAGTCATTTTGGTCTCCTGATCACGGTCATGAATTAAATGTTGTAAATGCGATAATTAAGATTCCGAGCAGCAACACAAAAAGGTAATGATGAAGGTATCCGTTTTGCATTAACCGTAGCGCCGCGCTCAAGGTGCGGACGATCCATCCGACCCAATTTACCAAACCGTCTACAATATATTGATCGAACCAATTTTTGATGCTGCTGATCCAAACGGTTTGAATTCCCACTTCATTGACGGTCCGGTCAATGATCTTGACGTCAAATTTATACGAAACATCGGAAATCCACTTGAACCCACGGATGATGGTTACTTGGTACAGCTCGTCGATCCAAAGTTTGTTGTTTGAAGCAGAATAAAGCAGCTGATTTTTTTCGGCTAAACGTTTGGGAAGTTCGGGATTGATGATATAGAAAATCGTTGCAATTAAAAATCCAATCATACTCGTCGCGATTGAAAGAGCAGCCACAAACAGGTTCATATGAATTTCACCATGAGCATGGCCGCCGCTTAAGAAGGTCTGAAACCAATGATGCATCCATGGGGATCCGGGCAGTCCGATCACAGCAGACCCAACGGCTAGAATTATAAGTGGCCCAGTCATTGTGATGGGTGACTCATGGGGATGAATGTGTCCCCTGGTTTTTCCAAAGAACGTAAGAAAAAGCAGTCGAAACATGTAAAACGAAGTCATCGCAGCAGTTGTTAAGAGAGCCCAAAAAATGATCAAGTGTTTTGACTCAAACGCAGCGAGCACAATTTCATCCTTGCTCCAAAATCCGGCAAGAGGCGGCACACCGGCGATCGCCAAAGTTGCAATCGCAAAGGTCCAAAACGTAACCGGCATGGATTTTCTGAGCCCGCCCATTTCGCGCATGTCCTGAACGCCGCTTCCGTGGATTACGCTTCCGGCCCCCAAGAAGAGCAGTGCTTTAAAAAAAGCGTGAGTCATTAAATGAAACGCACCGGCATGCATTCCGCCGACACCGAGTGCCGCAATCATGAAACCCAATTGGCTGATGGTTGAGTAAGCCAATACTTTTTTGATGTCCATTTGAGTCAGGGCAAAAAACGCGGCCATAAAAGCCGTTAAGGTTCCGATAAACGCAACGATTTGTGATGCATTAGGCACGGCATGAAAGAGCGGAAATAAACGGGCTACCATATAAACACCGGCAGCCACCATGGTTGCGGCGTGGATCAAGGCACTGACCGGCGTTGGTCCTTCCATGGCGTCCGGAAGCCAAACATGGAGTGGAAATTGAGCCGATTTTCCGATTGCGCCGCAAAATAAAAGAAGCGCACTCGTGGTTAAAAGAACCGGAGATTGAGTACGCAGAAGTTCGGGTTGAATATCAATGAACCGCATGGTCCCGGTTGCATAAAAAAAAGTTGCGATGCCTAGAAAGAATCCAATGTCTCCGATCCGGTTGGTCATGAACGCTTTTCTGCCGGCCTCAGCTGCTTCTTTTTTTTCAAACCAAAAACCAATTAGAAAATAAGAACAAACGCCGACCAATTCCCAGAATAAATAGATTTGAGCCAGCGTCGGGGAAAGGACCAGCCCGAGCATGGAAAATAGAAACAAGGATAAGTAGGCAAAAAAGCGGGGATATCTCGGATCACCATGCATATAACCGACCGAATAAATGACGATCAGAGTGCCGATGAACGTTACGACGAAAAGCATCATGGCTGAAAGCGGATCTAGTGCAATGCCAAATTCAAGCGGGATTTTATTAATGACCAGCCAGGTAAAGGTTTTATGAAAAGTCGTGCCTTTGACGACTTGCGCAATGACCCGGAAGGAAAACAAGCAAGATCCAGTGCTGGCTAAGATGGCAACCCAGGCGCTTTTTTCTTTCAGCCACTTGGAGAAAAATACAAGGATCAGAAAAGAAATCAGCGGCAGAAATGGGATTAAGACAATTTGATTTACCATTTTAAGAGATCAATTTCATCGGTGTAGATGGTTTTTTGGTTTCGGTAAATAGCAAGTACGATAGCAAGACCTACCGCTGCAGTGGCCGCTGCCAAAACAATAATGAAAATGACAAAAATCTGGCCCAGCTTGGCCGGTGCGTCAAGTAAACGCGAGAATGAGATCAAATTAATGTTAACCGCATTCAACATGATTTCAATCGACATCAGAATCCCGATTGCATTCCGTCGGGTCAAAGCGCCGTAGAGGCCGATTAAAAATAACGCGGTTGCAAATACAAGCATATGAGTCAGCGGAATCATCCCACCACCTGCTTTCTTCGCGGCATAGCCGCGAAATCTCTTAGAGATAAAAGAGCGCGCAAACTATTTCTCAATGTGCGCTCTTGTAAAGCAGGTGATGGGATCATCGGTCACTCCTGGCGACAACGACTGCGCCGATTAGTGCAATCAAAAGCACAATTGAAATCAGTTCAAACGGAAAAACAAATTCGCCCATCAAAGCCCTTCCCAGCTCAACGGCGTTGGTCATGTTAGGCGTCGCCGCAATTTTCCACGGAGTTTTGACGATGGCTGAAATTAAAAAAAATCCGAGCAAGACAATTAAAATAAAAACCGGCAGTTTTTGGCGGTTGCTTTGAGCCACGGAAGGATCGGCAATTTTTGCGGTTAACATGATGGCGAAAATGACAAGCGTCATGATAGCGCCGACATAAAGCAGGATTTGAACTCCGGCAATAAATTCCGCATGAAGAAAAAAGTAAACGATTGAGACACCCAAAAGAGTGAAAGCAAGAAAAATGGCCGAACGGAAAAGATTGCGCACGGTTACCGTTAAAATAGCGGTTCCCAAAAGTACCAACAGAACTGCATAAAACGTAACCGTTGCAATGGAGGTGAAGGGTGCCATATTAGTCCTGATAGGCGTAACGGTATTTTCTTTTTTTCGGAATATCCGGTTTATTAGCAACATACAGTGCAAACAGGCAGATTGCCAAAATCAGAAAAGTAATCACGTAATTTGCGGGTGCTTGGAACTCAAGCCAGATTCCGGTTGCCAAGATATTAGCCAGCGAAAGCGGAAGCAAAAATTTCCAGGCAAATCCCATTAACTGATCAACGCGCAGGCGGGGAAGCGTTCCGCGAAACCACATCATGACAAAAATAAGCGCGTACGTTTTAATGAAAAACCAAATCCAGCTCGGCAGCCAGGGTCCTTGCCAGCCGCCCAGGTACAAAGTGGCGACGATTGCTGAAATCGAAAACGTATTCATGAATTCTGCCATGTAGAAGAGCGCGAATTTCATTCCGCTGTATTCCGTATGAAATCCGGCCACAATTTCTGATTCGCCTTCGGGTAAATCAAACGGCGTTCGGTTCACTTCGGCAACGCCGGTTAAAAAGAAAAGTAAAAATCCGATAATCCCCCATGGGGTAAAAACGAACCAATTGAATCCATTTTGGGCTTCTACGATGCTGACCGTTGAAAATGATCCGACCACGAGCAGGACCGGAACAATCGATAACACCATCGGAATTTCATAGGAAATCATTTGAGCGACGGAGCGCATTCCGCCGAGAAGCGAAAACTTGTTCCGCGAAGCCCATGCGGCGACAAAAATCCAAATCGTGGTGGTAGATGAAAGGGCTAGGAAAAATAGAATCCCAATCGAAAGATCCACCGCGACCATTCCTCTTCCGAACGGAATGACCGCAAAAATTAAAAGAGCAGGGATTACAATGACAACGGGCGCTAAAAAATGCGCGAATTTATCGGCGCCCGCCGGAACAATGTCTTCTTTCGTCAGCATTTTTACGCCGTCTGCAAGCGGCTGGAAAAGCCCCCAAAAACCGACCCGGTTGGGACCGTATCGGTTTTGAATCCGGCCGACCAATTTCCGTTCGAGCAAAGTCAAATACATCATGGTGACCGGGCCAAAAACGGCAATGGCGGTGACGCTGATGAGAATGGAAAGAATCACAACAATCCATTGCGGCAGAAATGCTTGCGCCAAGTTAAGCAGAGCATGTTTTAATGAAACAAAAATTTGATCGATCGTTTCCATAATGGTCATCCCCGAATGTTTTAACGCTCGCGCTTAATGCGCGGAGCACTTTTCGGGAAGAACTGGACGTTCTTCTCCGAAAATGTGTCGGGGATCTAGAATCTGGATTCCCGCCTAAAGTTCGCCGCAAAACCGGCGGAATCCGTCAGGACGAATCTCGCCGCGCCTTTTGGCGGACGTGCGGGAATGACAGAATTTTACGTTTTAGTTTCCGGCGGCGGCTGTAGTTTGACTTCTTTTTGCTTCGCTTTTTCACGTAGTCTTTTATCCACTTCAGCGGCATCGCGCGGCCGGATTTTTGCGAAATACTCGTTTGATTTCAAGAGATCTTCTTTGTGATAGTTCAAATCTTCGAACCGGCCATATTCGGCAAGTTCGAATTCATGGTCCATAAAAATAGCGTCAAACGGGCACACTTCTTCGCAAATGCCGCAGTTCATGCAAATTGAAAAATCAATATCAAACTCTTTCGGCCGTTTCAGCGGTTTTCCGGCCTCATCCGTGTCACGAACAATCGTGATGCACTTGGGTGGACATTCCTTGGCGCAAATGTCGCAGGAGACGCAGCGCAAATCTTCCGGTTTTTCGTCGTAAATGAGAAACGGAAAATTTCGGAAGCGTTCTTTCTCAGGCAGCCGTTCTTCGGGATACTGAACGGTTGTCAGTCGCTCCTTCGAAAAGTAGCTGAGCACGAAATTTTTAAACGTAACGCCCATTCCTTTGAGTACGCCAAATCCAAACATTATCCCACCACCTGCTTTACCGCCACGGGCGGATTTTCATAACGCAGCTGATTGAATGAAAATTGGCCCTTCGGGCCAAAAGCAGATGGTGGGATCACCGGTCCACCTCTCCTAAAACGATGTCCACGCTGCCCAGGTTAATAATTGCGTCTGCGATTTTGTGGCCGATGCACATATCTTCCAACACGGTTAAATTAATGAAACTGGGTGCGCGGACATGATAGCGATAAGGTTTGGTTGTTCCATCACTGACCAAATAAAATCCCAGTTCACCCTTGGGCGCTTCAATCCGGCTGTACACATCGCCTTTTGGAAGTTTAAAATTTCTCGGCGTTTTCGCGCCAACTGCGCCGGCTTTACTGATGAATTCACCGTCCGGAATTTCTTTGATCGCTTGATCTAAAATTTTAATGCTTTCGCGCATTTCTAAAATCCGCATATAGTACCGGTCATATACATCTCCTGTTTCGCCGATTGGTACGCGGAATTTAAAGCGGTCATAAATGGAGTAGTGATCTATCTTGCGAATGTCGTAAGGAACTCCGGTTGCACGAAGCATCGGGCCGGACAACCCGGCGTTAATCGCCAGCTCTTGTGAAATAATTCCGACATTTTGGCAGCGCGCCATCAAAATTTCATTTTCACTCAGCAATTTTTCGAATTCATCTAAGAATTTAGGATAATTATTGATGATTTGTCTGACGCGGGGAATAAAATCTCCGGTCACGTCTACCTTTAATCCACCGAAACGAAAATAATTGCACATCATCCGGCTGCCGGCCACGGCTTCAAAAATATCCAAAATTTTCTCGCGTTCACGGAATGCATAAAGCACGGGTGTGAAAAAAGCGCCGAGATCATTGAGTAAAAATCCGATCAGCAGTGTATGATTCACCAATCGAGTAAGTTCCGCCATGATGACGCGGATATATTGAGCCCGTTCGGGAACTTCCATGTTGGCCATTTTTTCAACCGCGGTTGCATACGCAAAATTATTGGTCATCGAGCAAATGTAATCGAGCCGGTCCGTAAAGGGCATGCTTCCCAAGTAAGACATATTCTCGGCAAGTTTTTCGTGATTTCTATGAAGATAGCCCATCACCGGTTTTAATTTCACAATTGTTTCGCCTTCCAGCACGACATTCATTTGAAAGACGCCGTGCGTGCTCGGGTGTTGCGGGCCAAGGTTGACCTCTAGAGTTTGCGTTTCAAGTGCCGCAGAATCTTTTAATGTAAATTCCATATGTCCTTGTCATTCTCGCATGTGTTTTTAACGGGAATCCACGTTTAGATCCCCGACTAAAATCCGCCAAAGTTCGCGGCGAATCCGCCGAGTAGTTTGGCGGACGTTCGGGGATGACACTTCGTGTCAAAATTGTTCAACCGGCCGGTCTTGGTCATCCTGGACGTAATCTTTTCTAAGTGGATGATGTTGAAACCCGTCCCACATTAAAATCCTTCTTAAATCTGGATGGCCTTCAAAGTGAATTCCGAGCAAATCATAAGCTTCACGCTCCTGGAATTCAGCACTGCGCCAAAGGCGGGTGACCGATGGGACCGAACTTTTTTCAAGATCAGTTCTGACTTTGATTGCAACAGGGCCATACCGTTTTGATATCGAATACAAGTGATAGGCTACTTCAAGATATTCTTTGTAATCCGTACCGGTGACGGAGGACAAATAATCCAAAGTATATTCCGGATCTGTTTTTAAAAAAGCCGCGATTTTCAGCCATTCTTCTTTAGGAACAACGAGGCTGGTTCCATCCATCATGATGGCAATACCCGGAAATTTTTGGTTCAAATCGGCTTGAATTTCAATCGGTGATTTCATCCCATCACCTGCTTTCTTCGCGGCTCCGCCGCGAAATCTTCAAAAGATACAAGACCGAGTTCTTTGAAAATATTTTGTATTTTCAGATAACTTGAGACTCGGTCTTGTAAAGCAGGTGATGGGATCATCTTCCCGTGGTGATTTTTCGAGATTGTTTCGGAGTAAAAATTTCAGGGTTATAGGGCGGAATCAATCCGTTTGGTCCGAACTCAGGTACCGGAAATTCGCGCTTCAGGTCTTTTTTATACCATTCAGTTTTTTCGATTTGCTGCGAATCAATTTTTTCCTGAAGTTTTATTAATCCATGAAGCAGCGCTTCGGGTCTTGGCGGACATCCAGGCAAATGCACATCAACCGGGATAAACCGGTCGATTCCTCTTAATACATTGTAGCCGTCAATAAAAGGGCCACCCGCGATGGAACATGCGCCCATCGTAATGCAATATTTGGGTTCTGGCATTTGATTGTACAGACGGACAATCTGGGGGGTCATTTTTTTGGTCACGGTTCCAGCAACGATCATCAGATCCGCTTGTCTTGGAGAGGGACGAAACAAGCCGGCGCCAAACCGGTCGATATCATATCTGGCACAAGCCGTCGCAATCATTTCGATCGCACAACAAGCAAGGCCGAACTGAAGCGGCCAAATAGAGGAGCGGCGGCCCCAGTTATAAAGGGATTCCAAGGTGGTAACAAAAAGCCCGCTTTTTTGAAGTTCGCTTTTTAAGCTTTCATCTACTTGAGCGGTATTTTGCGTTAGTTCCATTTTACTTCCATTCCAGCATGTTTTTTTGCCATGCGTAAATCAGGCCAAAAATCAAGATTCCGAGGAAAATCGCCATTTCAATAAAAGCAAAAAATCCAAGCTGCCGATAGGCAACCGCCCAGGGATAAATGAAGATCACTTCAATGTCAAAAATGACAAAAATAAGGGCGTAAATATAGTACTGAGCTTTGAATTGGATCCATGAATCACCCTTAGACTCGACCCCGCATTCATAGCTGGAAGACTTGATGGGATTTGGCTTTTTGGGGGCAATAAACTTGGCCAAGATAATAGGAAGCAGCGGAAAGGTGATTGCTACCAAGAAAAAAATCCCTATAAATAAATAATTATATTCGTATGAATTCGGCGACATCCTGTCTTCCTAGAAAAACTTAGCTTATCGGAAACTTAAAGGTATGTCAATCAATCAGAGCGGATTTTTAGCCGTAATCAGGACCTGAAACTCCCTGGTTTTTGATGCTTCATTTTTCTGGATTTTTTACCTTAGAATGGACGAAAGACCATGATTTTAAGGGGCCGAGGAGGGTGTGATAAGTTTGTTACAGGTATATCTGTAAGTCTTTTATTTTAAACAAGTTACAAGTTAATAGTATATTCTTAAAATTAATGCTATACTTACATTAAATTCAAGCAGGTTAACAAGGTGGCCAAAGGAGGCGTAGAATGAACATTAAGTTGCAACTTGGGCTGGTTATTTTCTTGTTTTTCTTTGTTTCGGGCATTGCGTCAGCCGAACAAGTCAGGCAAGCGACACTCGCTAATTTTGCTGGAGATGTAATGATTCGGCAAGACGGTGGGGAATGGAAACAGGCAACTCCAGGCATAATCATGAAAATTAACGATGAAATCAAGACTTCTTCTGGAGCTTCTGCCGAACTCCTCTTGGATAACGGTAAAGTCGGAAGCGTTAAAATTCATGAAAAAAGCCAATTTAAAATTGACACTATGGATGTGGATCCGACGACGGGCGACAAAGTAACTTATTTGAACCTTGCTCTCGGCCGAATCCTGATCCAGACTCAGAAACTTCAGGGTGATTCAAAATTTGAAGTGAGAACACCTACTTCAACAACTGGTGTTCGCGGCACAGTGTTTGAAGTCAGCACTGAATAAGTGACCAACTCAGAAATAACTCATGGCGAGCCAACCGCCCGCAGGCCTCGTAGAACGGCCTGAAGATCTTTTTAGAAGGACCAAACGGGAAGCCCTCTTCTATTTCCGCTTTATTGGTCGTCAGTACCTCGTTCAGCTTCTAGTCTGCATCCTAATTATTCTGATCCATCTATTTATTCTTTCCACGCCAATTTTTGCCCGCTTCGAATATATTTTTCTCGATTATTTTTTCAGACAGCGGCCGGCACAGCCGGTTCATCCCGACATTGCATACATTGAAATTGCGGAAGACAGCATCCAGGCGATTGGCCGTTGGCCCTGGCCTCGTCAATACCATGCCGTCATGACCCACATTTTAACCCAATGGAAAGCAAAAGCCGTAGTGTTTGACATTCTCTTCAGCGAACCAAGCACCGAATTGGATGATGGAGCCTTAAAAGAAGCGTTTCAGGCATCGAATCAAGTTTATCTTTCCGTGGCTTTGGAACAAAAGGGAAATGAGAAAACATGGATTCATTCCCTTCATGATTTTGAACAATACGCACGGGGGACCGGACATATTAACGTCCAGCCAGATCGGGATGGAACGGTCAGAAGAGTTCGTCCTTATTTGGAGCAAAACAATGAAATTCAACCGTATCTAGCGCTGCGGGTTGCTTATGATTTTTTGGGAACTCCGGAAAAAAGTTCTATTTGGAAAAAATCAGATGAATTGCTCATTAATTGGGCCGGAAAGTGGGATAAAACCTTTAAACATTATTCTTACGTTGATTTGATCAAGAGTTTTGAAGCAGTACAGAATGGACAGACTCCCATTATTTTCCCTAGCGAAATTGAGGGAAAAATTTGTTTAATTGGTTTAACCGCTTTTGGCCATTCCGATATTAAAGCCACTCCTATGGAACCGGCCTATCCGGGAGTCGGTGTCCACGCAAACATCATCAATAGCATATTAACCAATCGATTCATCTATTCTGCATCCTTTAAAACCAACGCTTTGTGCCTGATCATCGTCGGTTTATTGGCCTCAGGCCTTTTCGTGATTTTCCGCAGCGTTCAAGGACTCATCGGCGGACTTTTGATCGGACTGATTTGGACGTTCGCCGCCTATTTTTCATTTGCGCATTACGGACTTTGGTTCTATGCGATACAACCACTTGCTTTAATTATTTCGCTTTATGTTTTTTCGACCGTTTATGTTCTCATTTTGCGCAATCGTGAGCGTCTGCGGTTGTTTAAACTTGCGACGCACGACGGGTTAACCGGTCTCTATGTCATCCGGCATTTTAGATTTTTGTTGAATGAAGCGGTGCAGGAATTTCATAAACGGAAGAAGCCGCTGTCCGTCGTTCTGGGCGACGTCGACTTTTTCAAAAAAGTAAATGACACTTACGGTCACGCCTGTGGAGATATGGTTCTTAAGGAAGTGGCAGCTCTTATTCAAGCTTCAATCGCTGATGAAAAGCCGGAAATAGAAAAACATGTGGCAGCGCGCTATGGAGGAGAAGAATTTATTGTCATGCTTCGGAATTTCAATCTTTCTGACGCCGCGTTTAAATTTGCGGAAAGCCTTAGAAAAGAAATTGAGAACCGTGAGCTTATTTGGGACGGCAAACCCATCAAAGTTACGATTAGTCTGGGCGTGTCAACCTTACATGTCGGAGAGAAAGTTCCCGATTTGATGGTCCATCGTGCGGACAGTGCTTTATATCGCGCGAAGGAAGAAGGCCGCAACCGTGTCTGTATCGAAGATTTTCAAAAAAAGTCAGCTTGAACAGCGATTTCTTTTGAATCCGAAAAATCGCTTTTTTTACGGGCGATATTGATCAATTCCTGAAAATCCAGCTGAGCCAGCTCCTGCCATTCAAAGATACCCGTAGACATACTCTCTTCCACATAATGTTTCGCATCGACATTGAGTAATTTACTCAGTTTTAGCATCGGTGATTTTATCCAAAATCCAAAGGTTTTGAAATTCGGGATGTTTCGAATACACTGAATTTAATTCTCCAGTTAAATATCCGTCGGTTAAAGCGTCAATATGTGCAGTGAGCTCGTCAATTCTGAGCAGTGCATTGGCATAATCAAATGAATCTTGAGGCGGCCTTAGAACGAATTCGATTTGAGCCCGCCGACGTTCATAATAAAGGCGCGTGACTTCGCTCAAAACATCACCGCGCAGTTCCACCATTAATTTTTCTCTTGAGTCAATGGACGTTTGGGCAGAATTCCAAATCAAATCGGACAATTCCCATTTAACGTCAAGATTCCAGCTTTTGTTTTTATCGGGCGGACCCACAATATACCGATCCGGTTCATTGGTGCTGCCGCGGTCAATGTCCACGGTATCTGCGGTTGAGAAGTCTTTGCCAACGGACAAAGAAGGCACCAAGGCTTTGATCCGGGATGTCCATTGCCACTTCTTTGTTTTATTCTTGTTTACATTCGCATAACGAATGGCCTGCTTTTGGACCGCACCGATATCAGGTTCGTAATAGAAAAACTGGACCAACAAATTCCACTGCTCCGGGGAAAACGTTTTGATTTGATCTGGAAAGAGGAGAGAAGAATCAATCATAATTTTATAAATTGCGTTTTTGGTCGCTGCGTATAAAGTTTCCGCTTCACTGCTTGAGACGAGGGTTAATCGCTCAATATTTTGAGCGGGCAGACCAAACGAGAGTTCCTTCCAGCGTTTTTCGTCCGGAATGTAAAGATAAACGCTTTTTTCGGTGGCAGCAAAAAATGTATTTTGCGAATTTGAATAGACAAGGTCGATAATAGGTGTTTTCGGCAGCCCGCTCTCCGGGAGCCGTTCCCAGTAATTTCCCTCATCTTCACTAATGAGCACGCCGTCTTCGGTAACCATCGCAATCGAAGAGAAAGGCGTAATGAGAAGGGTCTTAATTCGCCCGACGCCGGGCGAATTGGAATTTTCTTCAAGTTCCTCTGGTTCCGGGTCTTCGAGTTCTTCAAGAGAAGCCGTCGTTCGAATAACATAGACTCGGTCCAAACGGTTTTGAGTGGGAATCATGCGGTACAGCCCTTTGTTGGTCGCGACAAAAAGTTCGTTGTTTTGAGTATCCGCTTTTAATTTGTTAATGAGATGGTGTTCAAATGTCCGAGTTGTTTTTTCCCATTTCTGGCCATTGTCCTGACTGATAAAAAGCCCACGCTCCGTGCCTAAATATAAAATATTTTTTCTGGCCGGATCTTGAATTAAACTCCGTACCGAATTTTCGCCTTGAAAACCACTGAATATTTTTTTCCATTTTTTACCTTCATTTTTGGATTCAAATAACCCTCCCGAAGTTAAAAGAAAAATCCGATCGTGATCAAAATGAAGGTCATAAATTTCCGTATTGGGTCCAAGGCGGAGAACTTGTTTCCAGTCTTTGCCGTGGTTGATTGAAGCATAAAGATTTCCGTTGGTAGCAAGAAATGACAGCGCCGATTTTTCGGGGTGGACGGCGATGAATTTAGTTTGCTCATTCGGTGGCAGATAGGGAACGGTCTGCCAACTTTGACCGAACGCGCATTTCGTGTATACTGCGCCCAATAAAGGCAGTACATAAAGGAACACTAAGATGTAGATTTTGAGTCGTTTCATGTATTTATTTAAAATCATAATAATTATAATAAAATTTCATAACATGTCAAGGAAAATATGGCCCTAAAGATTGGTATTGTTGGAATGCCGAATGTGGGAAAATCCACCATTTTTAATGCTTTAACCAAGGCTGGCGCTCAAGTTGCGAATTATCCGTTTTGCACCATTGACCCCAATGTTGGCGTCGTTCCGGTGCCGGATGCGCGCCTTCAGAAGTTAGCTGAAATGTATAAACCTGAAAAGATAACGCCGACCACAGTTGAATTTGTCGATATTGCTGGATTGGTCAAAGGCGCTTCAACCGGCGAGGGACTCGGCAATCAATTTTTGGGCTACATCAAAGAAACAGATGCGATTTTGCATGTTGTTCGATGCTTTGAAGATTCAGATATAATTCATGTTTCCGGTACGGTTGATCCCATCCGGGATATCGAGGTCATTCAAACCGAATTATGTCTTAGAGATTTGGAAACCGTTCAGCAGCGGATTAAACGATTGGAAAAAACGGCAAAGGGCGGTGACAAAGAATCCAAAGTTGCAATGGCTATCGCGGAAAAAGCCTTGAAACTTTTAGAAGACGGCAAACCAGTCCGAAAAAGTGAATGGGCAAAAGATGAATTTCCATATTTACGGGAACTTCAGCTCATTACTCAAAAACCGGTTCTGTATGCAGCCAATGTAAAAGAGGGAGAGCTTCCGAACGGCGGTCCGCTGGTAGATCAAGTTCGAAAATTGGCTCAGGAAGAAGGATCGCAAGTCGGCGTCATTTGCGGCAAAGTGGAAGCGGAAGTTGCCGAACTCTCGGACCAAGAAGCTAAAGAATATTTGAAAGAATTTGGCCTGAAAGAATCAGGCCTTAACCAACTCATCCGGTTGGGTTATCAATTGCTGGGTTTAATTACTTATTTAACGGCAGGCGAAAAGGAAGTCCGGGCCTGGACGGTTTTAAAAGGGTCCACGGCGCCTCAGGCGGCGGGCGTGATTCACTCTGATTTTGAGCGGGGTTTTATCCGCGCTGAGGTTATGCGCTATGACGATTTGATGAAATACGGCAGCCAGCAGGCCGTGAAGGAAAAAGGGCTGTACCGCTTGGAAGGAAAAGATTACATTGTCCAGGACGGAGACATTATTTATTTTCGTTTTAATGTGTAAAAAGAACTTGGTACAATCATTCCATGTTGCGCATCATCGAAGATTATAAAGCGGTATTCAAACGGGATCCGGCTGCCCGGACGCTTTTCGGGTGGCTTGAAGTGCTTCTGATTTATTCCGGATTTCATGCTATTTTCTGGCACCGCATTAATCATTTTTTACATTCCACGCTTCGCATTCCGTTTCTTCCGCGATTCATTGCACAATACGTCCGTTGGTTTACGGGAATCGAAATTCACCCAGGCGCAAAAATCGGCCCGGGTTTTTTCATTGATCATGGAATGGGCGTGGTGATCGGCGAGACCTCCATCATTGGAAAAAATGTCACCATTTATCAAGGCGTTACCCTTGGAGGGACCGGACAGGAACGGGGAAAGCGTCATCCTACGATTGGAGACAATGTTGTCATTGGTGTGGGCGCTAAGGTATTGGGAAACATCCGCATCGGAAATAACGTTAAAATTGGTGGCGGTTCCGTCGTCGTCCATTCTGTCCCTGATCATTGCACGGTCGTCGGTGTTCCGGCGGAGATCGTGCGCCGTGAAGGCAAAAAAGTGGCCCAGGAGGGCATGCTAGATCACGGGGATTTACCGGATCCGGTTCGGGAGCTGAAAAATCGGATCCGAAACCTCCAAAAAGAGGTCGAACATTTGGAACAGGAATTAAAGGAAAAAAACAGATCTGAACGCCCCACTCCTTAAAATCTCCTGATCAGACTTTCTTCAGCAATTTAATAACATTTCTAACCTTAAGTAATCAAGCGACTTACCCATATTATAAGGAGTTGCTTGTTTGACATTGACTCCAGTGGTGGTAGGCTTTAATTAGGCTTTGAGAACCATGTCTCATAACCGCCAATTTCATTCAGCGGATGCAGCCTTAATCATCACGAGTGATTAAGGGATGTCGGAAAGTAAGAGGGGGTGAGGTCAGATGAAGCTCGACAAAAGCCTAATTACAGGGATCGTTCTAGGTTCTGTTGCTGGGCTCTTCTTTACCGCACAACTGGTTCCGTTCACACAATTGCTTGTGATCGTATCGGTGGTTTTGCTTATGCGGTATATGCACGTGATTTAATCGCGCACGAAGAGACCGCAGTAGTTCCACAGTAGTTCGAAAAACCGCTTCTCACGAGGAAGCGGTTTTTCATTTGTAAGCGGCCTTCCTTTGGAATTTATTTTCCGCTATAAAACGTGGCGGATCCGCCGGAAATTTTGGCGGAGACTTATTCATTGACTTCATCTTTCGGCCTACCTAAACTAGCTCACTTATGAAACTTCGAACTTATACAGACGGCGGTGCTCGCGGAAACCCAGGCCCTGCTGCGATCGGTATATTGATTTGTTCCGCCGAAGGCGAAATCCTGGAGGAACATTCTGAAACAATCGGAGAAGCAACCAATAATGTTGCCGAATATAAAGCCCTGATTTCCGGAATGAAAAAAGCGAAGGAATTAAGTGCCGACGAACTCGATTGTTTTATGGATAGCCTCTTGGTCGTAAAGCAGTTAAAAGGAGAGTATCGATTAAAGCATATCAACATGCAGAAACTGTATGATGAAGTCCAAAAAATAAGGCGCGAGTTTAAAAACGTTTCCTACACGCATGTTCCCCGAGAAGAAGAAAATATGCGCCGCGCGGATCAATTGGTCAATTATGCCCTGGATGAAGCCAAGCGAAAGGTAAAACGATGATCCCACCATCTGCTTTGCCGCCGAAGGCGGATGTTTTAACAATTCAATGCGAAAACATTGGCCCTTTGGGCCAAAAGCAGGTGGTTGGATGATTTGGATTTTAACGGCCCTTATCGGGTTTATAGCCGGATTGATGGGAGGCCTTTTAGGGGTAGGTGGAGGCTTGGTATTGGTACCGCTTTTTCACTATGTTCTAAAAATGAATATGCATGCGGCCATTGCAACTTCACTGGCTGTCATTGTGCCCACCGCTTTAGTGACAACGTTTCCCAACGCCGCTTCGGGACATATTTACTGGCGTGCATTTATTTTTGCGGCGGTTTTTTCCATCATGGGAAGTTTTATTGGCGCTAAAATTTCAATGAATATCGACGTTGTCCTGCTCAAAAAAATATTCGCGATTTTTTTGGTCCTGGTCGCCATCCGAATGTTCATCAAGTGAATCCCGTTAGATCTTTAATTCACAATGATACAGGTCATCCCCGAATGCAGCGGAGCAGCACTGCGGCAAAGCCGCCCCGAAACCCAATCGGTTTCGGGACTGCTCAGTCCTTGAATCGGTCGGATTCAAGGGCAAAGCCGCATGTGTTTTTATTCGCCACAGAGCGTTGGCGCAATCTGTCTCAAAA
>Ga0209515_10001335_pt1 | contig 41753 bp, 40 predicted proteins | sample Subgroupgradi54m_FD_187454 | JGI IMG/M metagenome (GOLD analysis project Ga0209515, IMG submission 187454) | Subsurface groundwater microbial communities from S. Glens Falls, New York, USA - GMW60B uncontaminated upgradient, 5.4 m (SPAdes)... ... | reverse complement strand
TGGGGCTTTGCCCCCCAAAGCCATTTTCGCGCCGACGCTATTTGTTATTTGCCTTATCGTTTCCGTTTGCGGTTACGGTTACTATCAACTCCAGAAGAAACCTTCAGGGGCTTCGATAAAAATTACGATTGTCCAGGCGAACATTGCCCAGGAATTAAAATGGAACCCCAGGGCCGCACCGGAAATCATAAAAAGATACCTTACGCTGACCAAGAAAGCCTCGTTAAATCATCCGGATCTCATCGTCTGGCCGGAAACCGCCTTTCCCGGATTTATTTGGGAATCGCCGGAACTTTTTGAAAATTTAAAAGAATTTACAGCCCGGATAAAGATCCCGCTTTTGCTGGGTGTCATCCGTCAAATCGGGGAGGATTATTATAATTCCGCGCTCCTCATCTCCGCCGAAGGAGTGGTGGTTGAAGAATATGACAAGATGCATCTTGTGCCTTTCGGTGAATATATTCCCTTGCGGAATATCTTTCCTTTTTTGACGAACATCGCGCCCATTGGCGATTTTACGGCCGGAAAGGTTTATACGCTTTTTAAACTGTCCGCTCCATCAAATTTTAGCACCTTGATTTGTTTCGAAGATACCGTTCCCGAACTGGCCAGAGAATCTGTCCGCCGCGGCTCAAATCTTCTCATCAATTTAACCAATGATGCCTGGTTTCAGGATACGAAAGCGCCGTTTATGCATATGCAGGCAGCGCTCTTTCGCGCTGTCGAAAACAGGACGGCTTTGATTCGCGCAACGAATACAGGAGTCAGCTGCTTTATCGACCCCTGGGGGCGCGTCGGAACTTTTGTTCAAAATGCCAGGGGCAAGAAGGCCTGTGTGCAAGGGATTGCGACGGAAAACGTTGTTATCAATTCCCAAAAAACATTTTACACAAAGTTTGGAGATGTTTTTGCATATTTTTGTTTTGGCGCTATACTGGTGGCGCTTATCAAAAAACCTGGAATGATTTTAAAAAGATTTTGCGTTAACATAAGGAAAAAACAGCATGCTTAAAAAATCTATGGGATTAACCCGTTTTGTTTACATTGCAACGCTATTGTATGTGCTTATCTTTCTGGGTGTTCTCGTGGCATTTTTTATCTCTTTTCTGTGCGGCAACAAAACCGCTTATTCTCTTTTGTTAAGCGGTTTTGGCGGATCTGTGGAATCCCTTCAAAAACATATTATTTTTCTGTGGGCGATATTTATTGTGCAAATAGCCGGTGTGGGAGCTTTTCTTAAATCAAAGCCGTTGAGCCGGCAGTTGATCATTTCTTCAAGCGCGGCGATGTATCTGTATTTTTTATACCGGGTCGTCTTTGAGGTTACCCAGCTTGATATGCTGGGGCTTTTGACTATGGGATTCTACCTTGTGGTGATTTTATTTTTAATTAGTCCGGAAGTCAAAAAACGGTTTGAGGGCCGGGGCGCGGCTCTGCGCACCATTCTTGTTGTCGACGATGATCGAGGGGTCATCAAGGTTTTGAAAAACAATCTGATGGCCGGCGGATTTAAGGTTCTGACAGCCAAAACGGGAGAACAGGGCCTTGTGCTGGCGCAGAGTCATTATCCTGATCTGATCATTCTCGATGTGATTTTGCCGGGAATGAAGGGGCGGGAGGTCTGTCAACGTTTAAAGCAAGGCTCCAAAACAAAGGATATCCCGGTCATATTCTTAACGTCCAAGAATTCAGAAGATGATATCCAGGCCGAGTTGGCTGTTGGTGGCGTTGCTCATCTGACCAAGCCCATCGATTTTCCTGCAGTCCTTGAACAGATCCAAAAAATTCTAAAGGGGTAAGCCTTATATCAACGAAGGCAAGCCATGAACACCCTCTCCATTAAAATCACAAAGCCTGACGATGTGAACATCATTATCGGACAGTCCCATTTTATCAAAACGGTGGAAGATCTTTATGAAGCCATTCGCGCGGCTGCGCCCGAGATGAAGTTTGGAATAGCTTTTTGCGAGGCCTCGGGAGCCTGCAAAATTCGTCTTGAGGGCAATGATGAGGAATTAAAGAAATTGTCCGGCCGGATCGCTTTGGATATTTCCGCCGGGCATATATTCATTATTACGCTTCGCAAAGGATTTCCGATCAATATTTTAAATCAGATTAAGAACGTGGCTGAGGTTTGCAATATTTTCGCGGCGACAGCCAATCCGCTGGAGGTGATCATCGCCGATACGGGAACCGGCCGCGGGATCTTGGGTGTGATCGATGGATCAAAGCCCAAAGGCATTGAAGATGACAACGATGTTTTGTGGCGCAAAGACCTGTTAAAGAAATTGGGATACAAAAGATAAGTAAAATAGAGAAACTAAATTCTAAACACAAAATTCGAATTAAGGTTTGTTTAGGATTTAGATATTCGGATTTAGGATTTAAACTGGTTTTAAAAATGACCTTCAACGACCGCATCAAAGTTTTTAAAAGGACGATGGCCCGCAACAGTCTTTTTTTCTGGTCCGCCCTATTAACGCGCCTGCCTTACGGTGTTGTCTGTTTTATCAGCCGGATCCTCATTGCCATTGGCTTTCGTTTGACCATCAAACAGCGGCAGATTACGATGGAGAGTTTGCACATCGCTTTTGGAAATGAAAAAAGCCCGAAAGAGCGGGAGATGATTGCCAAAGAGTGTTTTGAAACCGTTGGCAAGGGGATGGTTGAGCTGATGTATTTTAGTGCCCATCCTCAGATGGTCAAAGAGCGCGTTGTCTTTGAAGGCCGCGAACACTTAGACGCGGCCTTTAGAATGGGCAAAGGCGTTGTTGCCGTGAGCGCGCATTTTGGAAATTTTCCTCTCATGCTCCTACGTTTTGCGCAGGAAGGCTATAAAACGAACGCGATCATCCGCCCGACGCGGGACACGAAAATTGAAGAATATTTTCAAGAGAAACGTTCCGCTTTAGGCTTAAACACAATTTATAGTATGCCGCGCAAACAATGCGTGGAGACATCGCTGCGGGTTCTTCGTAACAATGAATTTTTGTTTATTCCGCTGGACCAGAATTTTGGTAGTGACGGGGGAGTTTTTGTTGAGTTTTTCGGCCAGAAAGCAGCGACGGCAACAGGCCCGGTTGTTTTTGCGATGCGCACGCTCTCGCCGATTTTGCCGATCTTTATCGTTCGCCAGAATGATGACACACATAAAATTCTTATTGACCCGCCTTTGATGTTGGAACAAGGAGCGGATGACAAAGAAACGATTCATAGGAATACCGCAAGGATCACGAAGATCATCGAAACCTACATTCGAAAATATCCGAAGGAATGGGGCTGGATGCATCGGCGCTGGAAGAGCCGCCCGAAGGGGGAAGCGGAGTTGATCATTGAAACAGTGAAAGCCGCGTAGTATGAGATTCCCCTCCCTAGCCCTCCAAAGGGGGAGGGAAGAGGAATTTATAAATGAAAAATGAAAGAGGAAACGGTATGAAGCAGAATTTAACTTTTGTCGTTGGCGCGGGCCTTTTGATTTTTGGCGTCAGCTTGATCTTGGGTTGGTGGAATGATGTGGTGATATTATTTAAAGGCGGCGCCGGAATCGTTCTGGCTTTAGGCGGGATGCTGACGCTTTATCTGGCCAAACGGTAATTTTCCGCACGACAGGGTTGCGGTGGGGAATTTTTAAAAACAAGTACCGTAAAGGCAACGTTTTACCAAAAGAATAGGAACCTATGTCAAAACAAAAAAGGGGTTTTTGGGGGCAGGTCCGGCAGTATTTTTTAACAGGGCTGACCGTCTTCCTGCCGGTTTTACTTACGGTTTATACCCTGGTCCTGATTTTTAATTTTATCGACGGGTTTCTGGCGAAGTTTTTCGAGCCGATCTTTACCGCGATTTTTGGATTCTATTTTAAAGGGATCAGCAGCGTTATTTTTGTCATCCTGATCCTGATCATCGGGTTTTTAGTGACCAATTTTTTTGGCCGGCGTTTGTACCCTTACCTGGAACGCCAATTCTTAAAATTGCCGTTTTTCCGGCAGGTCTATCCGCCCATGAAAGAGATCGCCGCATTTTTGTTTTCGCGGGATAAACCGAGATTCAAACAGGTGGTGATCGTTGAGTATCCGCGCAAAGGAATCTATTCGCTTGGTTTTTTAATGAGCGATGAAACAAAAAAGATCTCCAGGGCCGTTGGCAAAGAGCTTTTAAGTGTTTTGATTCCGTCGTCTCCGAGCCCTTTTACAGGATTTGTGATTTTAGTGGCCCGCGAAGACATTATTTCTACAGATATTACCGTTGAACAGGCCGTTAAATTTATTATTTCGGATGGTGTTGTCAATCCGAATTAAATGAAGCAATGACATCTTCGATTCGACTCGTTATCTTTGACCTGGATGGAACGCTTGTTGATGCTTATCCGGCGATTGTCAGCAGTTTTAATCACGTGATGCAAGCGCTTGGCCTGCCGCCTCAGCCGGAGGCCCTGATCCGGCGGAGTGTCGGATGGGGAGATACGAATCTCTTAAAGCCTTTTGTCCAACCCGGCCGGCTTTCAAAGGCCCTCAAGCTTTATCGCAAAAATCATGCGGCCGCTTTAACGCAAGGAACGCGCTTTCTTCCCGGGGCCAAAGAGCTTTTAAGAATTCTTAAGAAAAAAGGATGTCAATTAGCGGTTGCCAGCAATCGGCCCACGAAATTTTCCTACATAATTCTTGAACATCTGAAAATGAGAGAGTATTTTGATGATGTTCTTTGCGGGGACAGGTTAAAGAAAGGAAAGCCGCATCCGGAAATTATTTTAAGGATTTTAAAGAGGCTTTCGATCCGGCCGGAGGAAGCCCTCTTTGTCGGCGATATGACCGTCGATGTTGAGGCCGGGCGCCGTGCGGGGGTCAGAACCATCGTGGTTCTCTCCGGGTCCAGCACACGCCAGGAAATAAAGAAATTAAAACCCTATAAAATTATCAAGAATATCTTGGAAGTCGAGAAAATACTAACAAGTATCGTGTTTGACTCAAGGTCCAACAGCCGATGGTGATATTAGATTCCCCTCCAAAGGGGGAGGGAAACTGAACGGTACAAACTGGATAACTCGAAAGGAGAAGGGTCATGAGTAAGAAAAAACGAAGAGGAAAGTTAAAGTGGCGTTCTAAGAAAGCCAATCACGGCAAAGGCCCCAGCAAGGGTCATTAAAAGGGAGTTTTTATGCTAAAAATAATAGGACTGCTGCTTGCCGTTATCTTATGCGCGCCGCAGGCATTTGCCAGTGAAACTGACCTTATCGTCCCTGACTTATCTTCTGTTCAATTTCTTGGCACCGACGGCCGTTCCCTTTTAATGGGTGGCCTTCTGGTTTGTATTTTCGGTTTTGTGTTCGGAATGGTCCAATTTTATCAAATCAAAAAATTGGCTGTTCACAAATCCATGTCGGATATTTCCGAACTTATCTATGAAACCTGCAAAACCTATCTATTGACCCAAGGAAAATTCATTCTTCTTTTAGAAGCCCTCGTTGGCGCGATCATCGTTGCCTATTTCGGATGGCTGCGGCATTTTAGTTTTGATAAAGTGGCGATGATTCTCATCTGCAGCCTCATTGGTATTGCCGGAAGTTATTTTGTCGCGTGGTTCGGGATGCGCATCAATACGTTCGCTAACTCGCGCTCTGCTTTTGCCAGCTTAAAAGGGAAGCCATTTCCGCTTTATGAAATTCCTCTGCAAGCCGGGATGAGCATCGGCATGCTCCTTATCAGTATCGAACTCTTTGTTATGCTTTGTATCCTGCTTTTTATTAACCCGCAATATGCAGGCCCCTGTTTTATTGGTTTTGCCATCGGGGAATCGTTGGGCGCATCTGTCCTCAGAATTGCCGGCGGGATCTTTACCAAGATCGCGGACATTGGCTCGGATCTGATGAAAATCGTTTTTAATATTAAAGAGGATGATGCCCGTAATCCCGGTGTCATTGCCGATTGCACGGGGGACAATGCCGGGGATTCTGTTGGGCCCACGGCGGATGGATTTGAAACCTACGGCGTTACGGGAGTTGCCCTCATATCATTTATTTTGCTGGCCGTTCACGATCCTGTCATTCAGGTGCAACTGCTGGTCTGGATCTTTGTGATGCGCCTTATGATGATCATCGCCAGCAGCCTGTCTTATACGATCAACGCTGCGATTGCGCAAGCCCGGTACAGCCAGGCCAAGGACATGAATTTTGAAATCCCTTTGACGACGCTGATCTGGATCACGTCGTTTGTTTCCATTGTTTTAACGTATCTGACCTCTTATCTTTTGATCCCTCAACTTGAGGATGGAACGATCTGGTGGAAACTGGCGTCCATCATCAGCTGCGGGACACTGGCCGGGGCTGTTATTCCTGAAATTGTCCGCATCTTTACGTCAACGGAATCGGCCTTTGTTGATAATATTCTGAACTCTTCAAGAAAAGGCGGGGCATCGCTTAACATTCTCGCCGGATTTACAGCCGGGAACTTCAGCGCCTATTGGATGGGGCTGACCATCATGTCTTTGATGGCGGCGGCGTATGGTGTCAGCACGCTGGGGCTGGGCCATATGATGATCGCTCCCTCCGTTTTTGCCTTCGGCCTTGTGGCCTTCGGCTTTTTGGGAATGGGGCCGGTCACCATTGCCGTCGATTCTTACGGGCCGGTTGCGGATAATGCCCAGTCCATCTATGAATTATCTTTGATCGAAACAATTCCGGGAATCAGGGACGAGATCAAAAATAATTTTGGTTTTGATCCCGACTTCGAACACGGCAAGGCGTTTCTGGAGGCCAATGACGGCGCCGGAAATACCTTTAAAGCGACGGCCAAACCCGTTTTGATCGGAACGGCTGTTGTGGGCGCGACGACGATGATCTTTTCGATCATCATGATCTTAACCAGCGGCTTAACCGAGCATATCGATAAACTTTCCATCCTCAATCCGCCTTTTTTGCTGGGGCTGATCGCCGGCGGCGCGGTCATTTACTGGTTTACAGGCGCTTCCATGCAGGCGGTTACCGCGGGCGCGTATCATGCTGTTGAGTTTATCAAGAAAAATATTCGCCTGGATCGCCATGAGAAAGCATCCATGGAAGACAGCAAAAAAGTTGTTGAAATTTGTACCCGGTTCGCCCAGAAGGGGATGATCAACCTTTTCTTAACGATATTCTTTAGCACGCTCGCGTTTGCCTGCCTTGATCCCTTTTTCTTTATTGGATACTTGATCTCAATCGCCATTTTCGGCTTGTTTCAGGCCATCTTCATGGCCAATGCCGGCGGGGCGTGGGATAATGCCAAAAAAATTGTCGAGGTAAATTTGAAAGAAAAAGGAACCGAGCTTCACGCGGCGACCATTGTCGGCGACACGGTCGGAGATCCGTTTAAAGATACATCATCTGTTGCGATGAATCCGACGATCAAATTCACAACGCTCTTTGGGCTTTTGGCCATTGAACTGGCCATTGAGCTGAGCCGCGCGATGAGCTTGACATTGGCGATCATCTTCTTTGCGATCTCACTGGTCTTTGTTGTAAAATCATTTTCTGACATGCGGATTAGAGCAAGCGGGTAAGATGTTTAAATATCTTTAGGAGTTTCGCGGTTGAATACCATCCCTGTGTCTTTGCGAGGCCGTTTTTTGGCCGAAACAATCTCGAAATTTCTCATAAAGTTTAAAGACTTCGGGATTGCTTCGTCGTCGTAAAATACACTCCTCCTCGCAAAGACAACAAGCTGCGTCATTGCGGGACACCAAACGCGAAAGTCTTAATCTTTTAAAAGGATCTTTTTTATGAAGAAGCCAACAGGATTTAAAAAATGGATTTTGGCGTGCTTGCTTCTGACATTCAGCATCTCTTCGAGCGGGTGTTTTTATTTGGTCCTTGGAGGTGTCGCAGCTGCCGGCGGCTATGCGGTGAGCGCGGACACAATTCAAGGGGAAACCGATAAGGATGCTCGTGAAGTTTGGAATTCCGCGGTTGATATCATCTCGATTTTAGGAATCATCACCGCTCAGAATCGCGGCCTGGGAAAGATTGCGGCGGTTGTCAACGGGGCGAAGGTCACTGTCAACGTGCTTACCGTGACGCAATCGGTTGTCCAGCTGAAAGTCAAGGCCCGCAAGGCTTTTTTCCCGAGCATAGCCAACGCTCAGACCGTTTATGTTAAGATCATGAATCGGGTCAGTGGATCGGAAAGGTGAGAGATTGATACTTCCGTTCCGCCTTTGGCGGGACTCCATGTCAACCCTTAAGCAAAGTCGAACGGGTTGACAATAAAATAAACTTTGCTAAAATGGGGGCTTCTTTCTTAAGATTTATTTGAAAATTTGTTGCCGAGGCTCCGACGCCCCGTTTGGCGGGGGTCGGAGTCCCGACCCCCGACCCCCGACTCTTCTGGAAAAATGATTGTAGTCGGAGCGTCGGGATAGTAGAGCGCCTTTTGAAGTTTTGAAAAGTTGTTGCCGAGGTAGCTCAGGCCCCGACGTTTTCTTGATTGTTTCATTGTGGAAGTCGGGGTCCCGACCTCCGCTGAAAGCGGAGCGTCGGGATAGTAGAGCGCCTTTTGAAGTTTTGAAAAGTTGTTGCCGAGGTAGCTCAGGTAGTAGAGCGCAGGCCTGAAAAGCCTGGCGTCGCCAGTGCAAGTCTGGCCCTCGGCATTTTGCCTTTCAATCGTTAGTGAGTCGAGCTAAGCAAGTCTGCCGTGCACCAGAACAAACACTTCGTGTTCGGTGCACGGCAGCCATGAACCGACTACGCAGTGCTTAGTCTGGTTCATGGCTGGCCCTCGGCACCATCTTCCTCTAATTTTTTTAACAGAGAAGATGGTGCCAACCCCGCCAACCACAAACAACAATAGTGAGGGCGGGGCGGCACTTGTGCCCTAGATTAGAAACCCCAGTCCCCCAGGGACGTTAGTCTCCAGTTAAAATTTCTGGGGCGTAAGCTGGGTGATTGGGGTTGATTATTGAATTGAAAAAATTTTGCTGACGTAGCTTCCGCCACAAAGCGTGGCGGACCCGCCATCCTCCATAACCCCTGGCGGATGGCGTCCGCCAAGTTTTATGGAGGACGCCATGTGTTTTGGCGGGCAGCTTGTTTAAACATTTTAAAGAATACAGCACTGATTTGTTCTTTTTTGCCGACGTAGCTCAGTTGGTAGAGCAACGCATTCGTAATGCGCAGGCCGGAGGTTCGAATCCTCTCGTCGGCTTTTATTTTTTGCATCATAAAAGCCGCATGCTTTTTATTCAAACGAAAGCCGGTGCCGTGACTTTTAAATCAGCCGCTTCTGACAATCCCTCGACACGCCTCTCCTCCATCCTGCTTTTTATTCTTCTGGCGCTGTGCTGTTGGGTCAGTTTTGGCAATAGCCTGCATGCGGATTTTATTCTCGATGACGGGTACACCATTGTCTACAATCCCGTTATCAAACAGCCTTCCCTTTATCCCGAGATCTTTACGGGAGGCCTTTTCCAGGCTTACGCGTCATCCGATCAGTTTAAATTATCGTATTACCGGCCCCTGACGCTTTTAACGTTTGCGGCTGATTACCAGCTCTGGGGCTTGAATCCCGCCGGTTATCGCCTGGTCAATATTTTGTTGCATCTTATCAATGCCTGGCTCATCTACAGGCTTGTGGCGCGGTTGTTTAAAAAACAGGAACTCGGATTTCTTGCCGCGCTCATTTTTTGCATCCTGCCCATTCATGAAGGCACGGTCAACCACATCATCGGCCGTTGTGATTTATTGCAGACGTTTTTTTTGTTATGCGCCAGCCTCACATTCGTCACGTATTTACAACGCCGGTCCATGGGCTATTTTGCCCTGTGCCTGGCCTGTTACCTGGCGGCCATCCTGTCACGGGAAGTGGGAATCATTTTTCCGTTTATGGCCCTTGTGATTTGCATGTTTCATTCCCCGTCGTTTAAAAAAGCTTTTAAAATGACACTTCCGTTTTTTATGGTCGGAGTTTTTTATTCTCTCGTGCGGATGTTTGTCTTTCCTGTTTTTAAAGGCCAGGAATACCAGGCGCTCGGCTCAAAGGCCATGGATTCGATTTTGCTTGTGGCCGATTTTGCCGGACGGTTTTTATTTTCGAAGGCCGTTGTCAGTCAGGTGCCGGCCGGTGTTTCCCTGGCAATCCTGATGGCCCTTCTGGTCCTTTTCGGCGGCGGGTTTCTCCTCAATATGATTTTAAAACGCCCTTCGTTATGCCATGCGCGGGAGATCCGATTTGGGTTTTGGATCATGGTGATCGGCCTTTTGCCGATCGTCTTTTTGAAAAGCATTGTTCTGCGGCTGGGCCCGTATTTATCGGAATATCTGCTGTATTTACCGGCCATCGGATTTGCGATTCTCTTAAGCGGTGTTGTGATTGCGTTTCCGTCCTATTGGCGCAAGCTGACAGTCACCCTTTTGTTTTTATATTATTCGGGCTTTCTGTTTTACAGCAGCTTTTTTTGGACAACGGAAGAAATGACCATGCGCCGGTTCTTTGAACTGGAAAAAAATTATGACACCATTGCCGGCATGCAGCTGTTAGCAAAATATGATGACAATGGGGAGGAAATTGAAAAGCGGATCCAGGGCGCAAAGGGCAATTCTATGAAAAGCATTTGGCTCAAGCGCGCCGGAAGTATGACCCGTAAAAATAAGAATCCCGAAAAAGCTGCGGAGCTTTTAAAGGAAGCCATCGCTATGAACCCATCCTATGCGGAAGCCTATTTGGAACTGGCCGCGGTTTATTTGGAGACGGGAAAAGTGGAGGAGGGTATGGCCGCAATCAAAAAAGTTTTGTCTTTTGATGCAAAAAATGCCGAAGCGCACCGGATTTTAGGGATAGTCCTTTATCGCAACAATATGTTTGTGGCGGCCAGTGAGCATCTTAAAAAATCTGCGTTTTACAATCCTGATCATTTAGAATCTTCACTTTACCTGGCCATGGCCTATTTATTATCCGATGATGACCGGGCCTATCAAAAAACGCTTGCCACCATTTTTCGTCGTAAGAACGATGTTAAAACCGTTTACCATTTTGTATGCCAGGAACTTTATGATCACGGTTATTTTCTAAAAACGGTATCCCTGATCAATGCCTCACAAAATATATTGGCTGATGATCGGCAATCGTTGAATTTTTTAGGGTTGTCGTATATGAAGATGGGTGAACATGAACGCTCCCGTGAAGTTTGGCGGCGGATCCTTGAGCTTTACCCCGGTGACAGCCAGGCGGAATCTTTACTCAGGGTGGTAGGCGATGACAGGCAGCATTAAGAAAAATATTCTTCACATCGCGATCATTGCCGTGCTGGGCCTGACGGTGTATTCGGTCATGTTAGCCGGCCCCTTTAAGGCCTTGGACGACCAATTTTCGATCGTGGAAAACCCCACTATTAAAAGCTTTGCCAACATCGGAAAAATATTCAGGACCGGATATTTTGGAGACCAGTCCTACTACCGGCCTTTGGTGGCATTGACATTTATGGCCCAGTACCACGTTTTTGGACTCAACCCCTTTTTTTATAATCTCGCCAACCTCATCATCCATCTTGCTGCGGGCATCGTCGTCTATTTCTTTATTTCAAGGATCTTTCGCAATCGGACGGCCGGGTTTTTTACGGCCCTCTTATTTACGGTCCATCCCATTCACTCAACAGCGGTGGCCTATATCTCCGGGCGGACGATTCTCTTATGCGGATTGTTCTTTTTTCTTTCGTTTCAAATGTATCTTTTGGCGGGTGAGCGCAAACATTCGAAAAGATTCTCTGCCTTATCGCTCCTGTTTTTTTGTTTGTCTCTTTTATGCAAGGAAAGTGCTGTCATCCTGCCGCTGATACTCCTCGGCTATGAATGGCTTGTGGGCGGTGGCCCTCAAAGACCGCTGCGATGGCGAAGCATTGTTTTAAAAATATTCCCATTTTTAGCGATTGTCCTCTTTTATGCAGGACTGCGGCGTAGCCTTGGAATCACAGAGATGTTCTACTGGGGGTCCTTCAAAGAGCAGGGGCTGGGAATGGCGACTTTTCTGTGGGCGTTTTGGGATGATTTAAGAATTTTTCTCTGGCCGATGGATTTGCATTTTGACAGAGGAATGAAAATGTTTTCGTCGTTTTGGGATCCAAGATTATGGATAGCCATATTTTTGTTAATGGGCGTATGTTATGTGATAACGGCCACGAGGCGCCGGACTCCGAAGCCCGTTTTATTTTTTATGTTTTGGTTTATAGCGGGGCTTTTGCCGGGGGCACAGATTTTTCCGGTGGGGATACAGCCCGGATATATTTCTTGCGGCGAGCAATTCCTTTATATTCCATCGGTTGGCATTTTTGTTTTACTGGTCCTGGCGGGAATAAAATTTTATCAACATCCCTGGCGGGAACAATGGATTTCAAAGCGGACGTGGGGTTTTTTGATCGGTTCCCTTTACCTGTTTTTTGGTGTGATAACCCTTGCGCAAAATACATACGCGATTTGTGATCTTGCCCTGTATCAAAGAACGCTAAAGTTCAACCCCGATAATGTGCGTGTATGGTCGGCGCTGGGGCTGGCCTATGCGAACAGGGGCAATTTTACTCAGGCTAAAAAGTGTTTTGAAAAAGCTTTGGAAATCGACCCCTTCGATATCCGCTCGCGCATAGGGCTCGGAAAATCCTATTGCGATCAGGGTTATTTTTCAGACTGCGTCAACGAATATGAAAAGATTCCTGATGGCAGGAATTTGAAGGATTTGTTAAAAAACAATTTACGTTTATCGTATGATCTTTTGGAACAGCAGTATCAGGTTTCTCTTAAGAAAAATCCCGATAATGCCCGGGCCCATTACGGGCTGGGGGTCATTTTTTCCAGGAGGGGAAAAGTCGATGAGGCTATGGTGGAATTTAAAAACTCTCTACGGACGGAGCCAAATTTTAAAAATGCTCTATTTAATCTCGCCTCCATCTATGATGCCCGGCAGGACTGGCCGGAGGCGCTCCTATTTTATCAACGATCGCTGGAAACCCCTGAAAAAGACCCGATGATGGACTCTCATGCGAATTATCACCTGGGGCTCATCTATGAGCGTCGGGGGGATACTGTGAAGGCCGAACAATTTTTTCAGAGCGCCTTAAAAATAAACCCGGATTTTGTCCCGCCGTTGGCGGGACAAAATCCACAGGAAGGGCCGCCGCGCAAAACCTCTAAAAGAAGTTTCTGAAAAATTCTTAACGCTTAAAGGCAAAATGTTATAATACCCCCCATGTTCGATTTTCTCAAACACGTTCAAAACCGCGACTTTGCCCGGCTCTGGCTGGCGCAGGTCATCTCGCAGTTCGGCGACCGCATCAATCAGATGGCCTTGATCGGTTTGATTGCCGGACGCACACCGGGCTCGGCCATTGAACTGGCCAAACTCCTTTCGTTTACCATTATTCCTGTTTTTATCATTGGCCCGATCGCGGGTGTTTACGTTGACCGCTGGGACCGCCGGACAACGTTGTTTGTCTGCGATTTCTTGCGCGGCATTCTCATTTTGCTCATTCCGCTCGTTTTTCTTGCCCGGGGGTCCATGCTTCCTATTTACGCGGTTGTTTTCTTAGCCTTTTGTTTAAGCCGGTTTTATGTTCCCGCGAAGATGTCCATCATCCCCGACCTGGTTGGGGAAAAAGATCTCCTGATGGCAAACTCCCTGGTGACGACAACGGGGATGATCGCCTTTGTCCTGGGTTGCGCGATGGGCGGGTTTATCGTGGAAAAGTGGGGAGCCCGCGGCGGATTTATCTGTGATGCTGTCACATTTTTCATTTCCGGCAGCCTGGTCTTTTCGATGTCCAGATACCTTAAAATGAAAATCAAACCGACCCAAATTATTGGTGTTGGTAAAGAGATGATCGGCGTCATCAGAAAGTCGATAGCGCAGGAGATCAAGGAAGGGTTTGCCTATCTTATCCGTCACAAAGATATTCGCTTTATTATCACCATGCTTTTTATTATGTTTTCCGCCGCCGGGGCTATTTATGTTGTCATCATTGTTTTTGTCCAGGATGTTTTCGGAAGCGTGACGAAAGACCTCGGTATTCTGGCGGTCTTTTTAGGAATAGGGCTTTTTACCGGGTCGCTGGTTTACGGACGTTGGGGCCAGAAGATATCGCGTTATAAGACGATATTTTTAAGCCTGGTTTTTGGCGGAATCATCGTCATAGTTTTTGCCGGCAGTGTCCGGGCGCATCCCAATCTTTTCCTGGCGGCCGGCCTGGCGTTTGTGTTAGGCTACATCGTCGGCCCCATCATGATCGCCGCCAACACGGTGGTCCACCAGGTCAGCGATGATGCGATGCGGGGGAAGGTTTTTAGCGCGCTGGAGATCGTCATCCATCTGTCATTTTTAGCCAGCATGTTCGGCAGTTCTTTTCTGGCGGGGCATGTTGAACGTTTTTGGATCTTGATGGGGGTAGGAATTGTTTTTACGTGTGTCGGATTGATCGGGTTTTTTTACTATCGGCATGGAGACAATCTTAAAGGAGTGTGAGTCGATGAATTTTGCGGTTTTTGGTTCGCGGGAATGGTGAGCAAAGGCGAACCAAAAGCCGGGGAGGAGCCAGTGTGGACGGTTGGGCGAAATCCCGCGAGGGATTCCTTCAGGTGCGGGGGGAGGGAATCAAGGGCCCGCAGGAGGTTTTTCTGTGCGTCTGGCGGGGCCTTATCGATGTGTTCCATCGCAAACCGGAGATTGCCCGAACACCCGGACAGTAAAATTAAGGCAGAGTGGGCCGGCAGGATCAACGGCCTTGTGTTTACGATTTATGATTACAAGTCAAAGCTCGATCCGGAGCGAAATACGGATTGGCATATCGGTGGGAAGACAAAATTTACGGCGGAATTGGTGAATTTATTTTTTAAAGCAAAGCAATAACTGTATCTGGGTCAATTATTTAAGGCCTCCGTTTGAAAAACAATCAAGCGGAGGTTTTTTGTTGTAATCGATGTTTAGCCGGTTGATTAAATTATTCCCACTCTCATCTACACAAATACTTGAAGATATACCTCTGGTTTAAATTTGTTGACACTGTTAGCTAACAGTGCTAACATTCGAATATGACTCAAGAAACATTGGGGAACAAAATCAGAAGAGAAAGAAAAAAAAGAACACTTTCTCTAAGAAAGTTGGCTGAGAAGCTTGAAATAGCGCCAGCTTATCTTGTTGATATCGAAAAGGACAGAAGAATACCCTCTCAAGATATCACGCAGAAAATTGCCGACCTTCTTGATATTCCCATAGCTGATCTCCAACAGTTTGGATCCGATGTTCCTAAACCGGTCAAAGAATGGCTTGCAGGAAATCCCATCATTTCAAAAATTTTGAGTCTCATCCAGAAATCATCAATTCCTGAAAAAACAATTTCTGATTTTGAATCTTTTATTAGAAATCCCCTAAATAAACAGCCAATTCTTGCTATTTATGAATCTGAATTACAAGCAATTGGGCAAGAAAGCATTTCTTGGGATACAGAAACTGGAGGAGATCTTTTTGGTGTTTGGGGGGAAATACCGGTAATATACCTAGCAACGAGGTCTGGGCCGAATGCTATTCGGAACCATGCCCATTTTCGTTTAGATGTTGAGTACCTAATAAAGTTGAGCATTGATCTTGATAATGATTGGGGACTAAGATATTTCGGAGATTGGCATTCCCATCATCGCTTGGGGCTTCAATCCCCGAGCTCGGGAGACCAAAGAAGAATAAATCAAATTGCCCGGAAGAACCACTTTTTAGAAATGGCAGAGATGATTATTACGTTTTCACCATCGTTTGATTCGGATAAAAAAGTACAAGTAAATCCATACTTTTATTGCGAAGCTGTTTCAGAGGTACCAGTAGAAGCCACTTTGATTATTTTAAAAGGATTAAGTCCGGTTCGGGAAGCTCTTCTGAAATCAAGGGGTTTTTCGGAGCAGCGCTTAGTTCAATACTCCTCCTTTGCCATTGATCACATCATCACGCCAAGAGAGCCTCTCGGAAGATTGCAAAGTGTAGAAGGCCTCCCAATTGACCAAATAACAGGAAAGGTATTAAGGCGGGGAGTATTGGAGCTGGAGAAATTGTCTTGCGGAAAAATTGAAGAACACAAAACTCAATTCGGGTTTGTCTTAGTGGCACCAATAAATGATGAAGAATATATTGGTTTTGCTGTCGATGGTAAATGGCCACATCAAATCCTTCAAATCAATTGGATTAATAGAAAAACTGGAAAGACTGAAGAATTGCCAATGCAACTAGATAATGCGACGCTTATAAATTTGCCGGGGTTGAATGAACTTTTCTGCAAAGCAAAAAATTTTAAAATTGCAAAATGACTATGGAAGAACGATTAATATTAGAGAACCAGATACTCACCAGAGAGGGATTTTCTCAGTTTCAAATTTACACAGGACAAACCGCCGGAAATTATTATCTGTGGGGTGAGCAACGAACTAACAAGGGTAATTTTTATAAGATTTGGAGTCCTATGCCATCAACATACCCTTATTCAAAACCACCTGTTTATGTTTATGAACCCAACCCTCTTTGGGCGCACGGAGGGAACAAAACCGTTAATAGTTTTGGTGAAAATGGTACTTCTCATAAAATGCATACATTAACAAATGGGCCGAATGGAGAAGTTCAAATTTGTCATTGGCATCCAGATCGTTGGCATAGCGGGATTACTCTTAACCATGTAATGTTGAAGGTCGTTTTATGGCTGGAAGCTTATGAACAGCATCGAGACACAGGTAAAGATATTTGTGATTTTGTTAGGACGATGGTACAAACTTAGGAGATTTTTATGGCAACTCAAAAAGAAATGATTAGGGAGGCTATGGAAGCTATAGCAGCCCGTAAACCGGGAAGAACAAAACTCGTTTACGATAAAAACTCAAGAACGATAGTTGCTGTTTCTTTGACCGACCAAACCGTAAGAGGATTAAACATTTCGGCAGAAGATGCAGACATGTTTTTAAGCCGATGATCACAATCACCGCTGAATATTTAAATCAAAATTGGAATATCCTACAGACGAATTCTATTCTGCCCACTCCATTGTCTGAATGGGACAATGGCGATGCATATACTTCGGTCTCCCTAGGACAATTTCCAAGTTCCAAAACTGTATTCGCTGCTATTGTTCTGGGTGATAAAAAGCTAAGCGATTTCCAACTCATAATCCGACTTCATAAACTGGAAAATGACACTCCCCAATCTTATCGTGCGCCTACAGGTTATATATACGAAGCCACTGCTGAAGCTATTGTTGATGGAAATTCTAAAAAAATTGAAATCAAGATAGCTAGCCTCCTGAATGATTTGTCTTGTCGGCGTAAAAAGTTAATTGAGACAGATTTATTAAAAGACGTAACGGTTTTTATCGTTGGTTTAGGGACTGGCGGTATACAGGTTGCTTTAGATTTGGCGAAATCTGGGATTGGCAAATTTAAGCTTATGGATCCAGATAGGTTAGAAGTTGGGAATATATCTCGACATCAAGCGGGGATATCTCTAGTTGGCCGAAGAAAAGTAAAAGCCGCTAGGGATTTAATCTTAGATAAAAATCCAATGGCTGAAGTTGAAACCTATGTAATGTCTGCTGAGCCTGACCAGAGAGAGGTGTTGAGAGAATTAATTGAAAAAAGTTCTCTAGTTATTTGCGCTACAGATAACCGTCAAAGCAAACTCTTACTGAATGCACTGTGTGTAACATTACGAAAGACTATAATTTTCGGTGGGGCTTTCCGACGAGCCTATGGAGGGCAAGTATTTCGGGTACTTCCAGGAGTTTCTCCCTGCTACCATTGCTTCGTTTTGGTCGTACCTGATAAAGAAGCTGATATGGAAATTTCTTCTCAGAGAAATGCTGACGCGATTGCTTACTCGGATATGCCAGTAGCAGTAGCGCCTGGTCTCTCGATAGATGTTTCTCCGATTGCGAATTTGGTCTCTAAACTTGCTGTGATGGAGTTAATAAAAGGAAAGGATTCGCCACTACATATTCTTGATGAAGATTTCACAGCGCCTTGGTATCTTTGGGTGAATCGACCAGAACCAAACACTGAATATGCAACGATTCAGCGGCTAAGTGAAAGCGGAGATGAAGGTAAAGACGGAATGACTATTCTACGTTGGTATGCAATTCATCTGGAAAAAGAATTATCATGTCCCACATGCGGAGATTTCGAGGGGGTATTACGTAAACAATACGGATTAGTCGAGGGAGATAAACCTTCTCTCTTATCTCTTCCACTTCCAAATCAAGAATTAGAGAAGGGTAAGAAATAATGGAACTTAACACTTATTTTCAAGGTTTGCTTAGCAATATCGAGCCTGATGACCAAGCAGTAGCAAAAGCAAAGAAGTCTCACGAGGATTTACGTGAGATTTTAAAAAATGATGAACAAATATCCGATGCAGATCCTGACACGTATTTAGCCGGGTCGTATGCAAGAAACACTGCTATAAATTACATTAAAGATGTTGATGTGGTTTTGTTATTAAAGCTTGATCATAATAAAACCTCGCCTGATGTCGTTGTTGCTTGGGTGCAGAAATCTCTCCAAGATCACTACTTGGAAGTTATCCCTCAAGGACGCTCTGTCCAAGTAAGAACAGATAGCGGTTTTGAATTGGATGTTGTTCCATCCGTCCCAATTGGGGACCGAAACGGTCCTATCTTGATACCGGATCGTGATGTGAAAAGCTGGGTTGCTTCTCATCCTAAAGGACAAATTTCTTTCGGTATCGAAAAAAATAAGGACACGGACGGTTATTATAAGCCTTTAGTAAAAATTATGAAATTTTGGAGAGATAGGTTTAGCAATGAAACTGCAAAGGCTAAATCTTACATTCTTGAAAATCTAGTTGGAGAAAATCTCACGGGACAGCCTTCTTGTTACGCTTCAGGAATGCTTTTAATTCTTCAGAATATCTATCAACGCTATGCTATTTATTTGAATACGCGCGTTGTTCCTAAAATTATGGATTTAGGGTATTCATCCGTCAATGTGGCGAAAAGATGGAAATTTAATGAATTTGCCGCATTTATGGAGGAAGTGAGAAAGAGTCAGATCATTGCCAACTCTGCCCTAAGGTCGCAGAACGAACAGGAAAGTATAAAGCTTTGGAGACAGTTATTCGGAACAAAATTTGAGCCAAAATAATGCAAACACCAAAATTTTTTCTTAGTTATAGCCACAAGGATGTAGAAGACATTGCAATTATTGCTCGGACTTTAATGATTCATGGCATAAAGACTTGGCAGGATATCAATAGTCTTGGTTCTGGGTTAACAGAGGCGGAAATTCGTAGGGCAATTCAGGAAGAATGTGTAGGGCTAATTTTTTATAGTACTGATGATAGTTTAAAGGCCACAATGATTCGAGATGTGGAACTTAAAGTTGCAGAGGAAAGATTTTTGAAAGATAAGAATTTTCATATCGTTCCAATTTTTAGGTCGGGTATCGATGAATCAAACAATGCTCTTAATGGCTGTTTGAAAACTAAGATATCAGACTTTAATGGAGCCATAGTGAAAGATAATGATCTCGTAACGGCCGCGCAGAGAGCAGCTTCCTTAGTTTTAAAAAATCTGAGTTTCCCAACAAAGGATTTCCTATCTGTAGGGTTAGTTTCATATCAGAAAAATTCTGATGACGTTGCTTTAGACCTCGATTTCACTCCCTATTTTGTGGAAAGTTTACCACTTGAGAAAACATGGAACAGTGAATTTTTACCTGCTATCATTTCCCTAAAAGAATCCTTATTGTCAAAAAGAAACACGAAGTTAAGATTGTTTTCTCGTGCCCATCTTTCTTTTGGTTTTATGTTGGGGTATATCTTTCGGGATAGGACAGGATTTGTTATCGAGGCTGAACAGATCAATAAACCAAATAGAGAAATATGGAGCAATCAGGCGAAAGAAGATAGTAACCCACTTAAGATTGAATGCACCCAAGTAACTAATTTTGATGCAAAAGACATTGTAGTTAATTTGAATATTACATCAAATGATAATAATTCGTTTACTAATTATGTTCAAAAATCCGGTCTTCGTTATCGAGCATTGATAGAAGCAAAACCATCTTTTTATCCTTTTTTAATTTCCAATGGACAGGCAATTGCAGTAGCTCGTGAATTGACAAACAAAATTAAAGAGGCTCACGGGACATACAATACAAATGTTGTCCATCTCTTCGCTGCGGTTCCGTTTGGACTTGCTATAATGATAGGCCATCAACTGAATGCATGCGGGAGGATTCAATGTTATGAATTCGATAAAACTAAAAGAGAATATTACCCTTCGGTTACGTTAGAAAATTTTTAGCCATAAAGGTCTATGTGATGCAATTATCGGATAATGAAAAAAGAGATGCGATAAAATTTCTTCAAGAGGGCAAACCCCTTCCTGATAAATATAGGTTCCTTTTATTTCAAGATGACCGAGAAGTTGAACTTGTATGGAACGGTAAGACGCAAGAAGTCTGTAATCTTGTTCTACCTTTTCAAACGATTGAACATATTGATGAGCCGAGAAGTAATCGTATTGAAAAAGGAAAAGATCAGCTAACTCTTTTTGACACATCCGGCAGGCAGATTAAGGGATGGACAAATAAGCTCATTTGGGGAGATAACAAACTTATCCTTTCATCGCTCAAGAATGGCCCCATGCGTCAAGAGATTGAAAAGCAAGGTGGTTTAAAGCTTATCTACATTGATCCGCCGTTTGACGTGGGTGCTGATTTCTCCATGAATGTGGAGATTGGTGATGAATCGTTCACGAAAAAGCCATCTGTTATCGAAGAGGTAGCCTACCGGGATACTTGGGGTAAGGGTGCGGATAGTTTTATTGTGATGATTTATGAGCGGTTGAAGCTCATGCACGGACTTTTAGCGGATGATGGTAGTATTTTTGTGCATTGTGATTGGCGGGTAAATAGCTATATGCGCAGAATATTAGACGAAATATTTGGTCAGGATCGACTAGTCAATGAGATTGCTTGGCATTATCGAACTTTCCAAGGACAAACACATAAATATTTTGCTAAAAAACATGACACGTTGTTTTGGTATTCCAAAACAGATACTTATACATATCATCAGCAATTTGACACTGAATTTGAGGATACAATAGACTCAAAAAGATGGACGGCATATATTAACGAAAATCATCAAATTGTGGGCTCCAATATGCCGATACAAGATTCTCGTTTTGTAAGATACTTAAATAAATGGAAGAAAAAGCATGGAAGAGAGCCTAACCATAGCGATGTAATTTTTGAAGTCAGAGGACAGCCGATAGATTCTGTTTGGGATATGAAAGGGCTAGACCCAAAATCCACAGAAAAAGTTGGTTATCCTACTCAAAAGCCAGAAGATTTTCTTGAACGCATAATCAAAGCTTCATCCAACGACGGCGAAATTATAGCCGACTTCTTTTGCGGTTCGGGAACTACATTGGCTGTTGCCGAAAAATTAGGACGGAAGTGGATCGGATCAGACCTTGGACGTTTTGCGATTCACACTTCCCGCAAACGTCTCATTCAGGTTCAGCGTGAGATGAAAAAGGATGGAAAGGATTTCAGGGCGTTTGAGATACTTAACCTCGGTAAGTATGAGCGGGAGCAATTTATCAATGTGGATGTCGATATTCGAGAACAGGAAAAACAGCAGATTTTAGAAAACAAAGAAAAACAGTTTATTGAACTGATTCTTTCTGCCTATAACGCTCAAGCCGTTAATTCTTATACTTCATTTGTCGGCAAGAAACGTGACCGCCTTGTTGCGGTTGGCCCTGTCAATGCGCCGGTATCATCCACTTTTGTTGATGAAGCGATAAAGGAAGCTCAGGAGAAAGGAATTACGAAATTCGATGTTTTAGGATTTGATTATGAGATGGGGATTGATTTTGCGGAACTTAGTCGTCAGGGTGTTGATGTGCAGTTTAAGGTTATCCCCCGGGAAGTTTTTGACCGCCGGGCGGTTGAGAAAGGTCATGTGAAATTTTATGATGTTGCCTATATCGAAGTAAAACCCATTATAAAGGGGCGTGGAAATAATAAGACAATAGCGGTTGAGTTGTGCGATTTCAGCGTCTTTTATAATCAGGATAGCGTTGAGGAATCAGAAGGATCGCTTAAAGAAGGTTCGAGCAAAATTGTAATTGAGAATGGACAAGTTATTAAGGTTTCAAAAGATAAAAAGACCGCCGTGGTAACGAAAGAAGTATTGACGAAAAAATGGACGGATTGGGTAGATTACTGGGCTGTTGATTTTGATTTTCAAAGTCGCAAGGAAATTGTCCGTTCCGCTGATCCTGACACGCAGGAAGAAAAGGAAGAATGGACTGGTGGGTATATTTTCGAGAATGAATGGCAGTCGTTCAGGACAAAAAAGGATAGAAAACTTGAGTATGTATCCGCTGAGAAAGAAGTTTCCAAAGGACGGCGTAAGATCGCCGTTAAAGTGGTTGATATTTTCGGTAACGATACGACAAGAGTCATTGAGGTTAATATTTCGTAATGGCACTCCACAAGAAATTCCCAAGAGATAAATTTGCTATTCTAGACCCTGAGATCCGTTGGTTCCCTGCGGATGAGGCATTGCGTGAGCGTGGCTATGAGAAGCTTCTTCCCCCTTTTGTTCCAGAATTAAGAAAACGGGTGAAGGAATGGCGAGATAAGAATTACGAAGGGGCAAAGGCTACTTCTAAAGCTCTCCTTAATTGGTGGTTTAAGGAAGACCATACGGTCTACTCAACAGATGGACTTCAATCTTCTTTCCAGTATTATTTTGCTCAACGAGAAGCTGTTGAGACTATTGTTTGGCTTTATGATGTTGCCGGGGTAAGAAATCGGTATGATCTCTTGCCTTTTGATACTCTCGGTAGGGTAAGCCCCAATATGTTTGATGAGGACTGGCTTCGTTTAGTTATTAAAATGGCGACCGGAAGCGGTAAGACAAAGGTAATGAGCTTGCTTCTTGCGTGGTCTTATTTCCATAAAATTTATGAGCCGGACTCGGAACTTTCCCGCAATTTTCTTTTAATCACACCGAATATTATTGTGCTTGAGCGTATCAAAACAGATTTTGATGGGCTAAAGATATTCTATCAGGACCCAATTCTGCCGGATAACGGATATGAAGGTAGAAATTGGCAAGATGATTTTCAGATAACTTTGCATTTACAAGACGATTTGACCGCAATTTCACCCACTGGGAATATTTTTCTTACTAATATTCACCGTGTTTATGAAGGTGATGTTAAGGAATCGTCAATCAGTGATGATAATTTGACGGATTATTTTTTAGGGGCAAAGCCTGTTTCAAAAACAAATGATTCTTTAGTTAATGTATCAGATATTGTCCGGGAAATTGATGAGATTATGGTCATGAATGACGAAGCTCATCATATTCATGATCCTAAAATGGCGTGGTTTAAATCAATTCAGGATATAAATAATAAATTGAAGCAGAAAGGCAAGCAGATTTCTTTACAGATAGACTGCACGGCAACACCTAAACACGATGATGGATCAATTTTTGTGCAGACGATTTCCGATTATCCACTTGTAGAGGCAATTCATCAAGGCGTTGTTAAGACTCCCGTGCTTCCTGATCAGGCAAGCCGGGCAAAATTACAAGAAAAGCAAAGTGCGATATTTACCGAGAAATATGAAGATTATATCAATCTTGGTATTGAAGAATGGCGAAAGACTTCTAAAGAGCTTGAACCGACCGGCAAGAAAGCCATTTTGTTTATCATGACTGATGATACAAAAAATTGTGATGAGGTGCAGGCATATCTGGAAAAAAATTATGCTTATTTGAAAGGGAAAGTTCTGACGATTCATACGAATAGGAGTGGAGACATTTCGGAAAAGGTAACCGGCAAAGCTAAGGAAGAATTGGATCGGCTACGGAAACAAGCTAATGAAATTGATAGTTTAGAAAGCCCGTTTGGAGTGATCATTTCAGTTTTGATGCTCAAGGAAGGCTGGGATGTTAAGAATGTAACGACAATCGTTGGTTTGAGAGCGTATGTGGCGGATTCCAAAATTTTGCCAGAGCAAACACTTGGGCGAGGTTTAAGGCGGATGTTTTTCGGACGGGAAGATGTCGAAGAATATGTAAGCGTTGTTGGGACACCGGCGTTTATGGATTTTGTTGAATCAATTAAGGCAGAAGGCGTTGATTTAGAAAAGCGGAAGATGGACTCAACGACCAAGGCGATAACACCGACAGTCATTGAAGTTGACCATGACAATCCAAAGAAAGACATTCGCAAGTTAGATATTGAGCTTCCCATTTTAACGCCAAGGATTCAACGGGAATATAAAGATTTAGCGAGCTTGAATGTGGCAGGATTCCCTCATTCTAAATTGAAGATAAAAACGTTTAGCGAGCAGGAACAACGAGAAATTGTTTTTAGGCATGTTGTAGAAGAAAAAATTCATCACACGACTATTCTGGAAAGCAATATTGAGCCGAACTATCAGAGTGTTATCGGATTTTTTGCTCAAAGCATTATGCGGGAACTTCGTCTTTTTGGATGTTACGACATTTTGTTTGGCAAGGTTAAAGAGTTTATTCATTCATATTTGTTTGAAGCAGAGGTTGACTTTAATGATAAAAATATTTTGAGAAACCTTTCTGAGATCGAAGTTACAAAAACAATAATTCAGACTTTTAAGAATGAAATCAATACATTAACGGTGAAAGATGTTGGCGATACTGAGATTAAAAATTATATTAAGGTTAGTAGTAGCCGTCCGTTTGTCGTCAATGACCGGGCGTATTTAGTGCCTAAGAAAAGCGTGTTTAACAGGATTGTTGGAGATAGTCAGTTCGAGCTTGAGTTTGCCGATTTTTTGGAACGACTAAGTGATGATGAAGTTGTTTCGTTTGCAAAGAATTATTACGAGGTGCATTTTAAGATCGATTACAAGAATGCCGATGGAACGATAGCCAATTATTACCCGGACTTCTTTGTCAAAACGGATGAAAAGACGGTTTATATCGTTGAGACAAAAGGTCGTGAGGATTTAGACGATCCTTTGAAGATTAAGAGGCTTGGTCAGTGGTGTGATGACGCAAACGCTCGGCAGAAAAAAATCACTTATAAGATGCTTTATGTACGACAGGAAGAATGGGAAAAATATCAGCCTAAAAATTGGAGTGAGCTTGTTAGAGTTTGTAGTATAGGAAGTATACTGGAGACGAAGATATAATGGTTAAAAAGTTTATCCGGAAACTAATCGACGTTGAAATTAAATTAGGATTCCTGCATATCCCAGCCGCTGGCATCGAGATGATGCCGGAAAAAGACGCTAAGATTGCTGTAGCGACCGACGGTAAGGAGAATCAGTTAACCTATAACGCGAAGCATAAGCGCATCTTTGGCCTTGTTCGTTGGTACAAGGCGAATAATGCCCGGGTTGGAGATGAGATTGTTCTGGAAAAAGATGGATCGAAGTACGTGCTCTCATTTAAGGACAAGTCGCAGGAAACGCCATTAAAAGAGGCGGAAACACTTTTGGATATCTCTGGTCTTTCCTCGCAGGCAAAAGGCGATATTGTGGAGGAGCGGATTAAAGAGTTGATCGTTCTGCAGGGGCAGGGGCTTTTAAGCGTTTATCGGCCGGTCACGGATACTCAGGGCGTGGATTTGGTTGTGACCAAGGCGGGGATGTTTCAACCAATTTTTTTGCAGATCAAAGGACGTTTTAACGTTGCCAAAGTTGGCTTCTTTTTGATGGATATTAATAAGAAAACTTTTACACCGCATCATTCCTATTTTGTGGTCGGGGCGTATTTTAATCCACAGAAGCTGGAGATTGATGAAAATGTTCTGCTGGTTCCGAGCATTGAAGTCGAAAAGGGCCCTGTAGTAAAGAGCGCGCGAGGAGAAAGTTTGCGGATTCAAAATAATTTGTCACCCGATTCTCAAGGGCGCTGGGCACCGTTTTTGATTAAAAAGACCGATTTGGCAAATAAGTTACTCGAGAAGTTTGAGGAGATGGCGAGGTATATTCGATGAGGGGGTTTAATGATGTTTAAAGAATCCGAAACAACCGAATTCAAAAAATCCACCGCCGAAGTAAAGGCGGGGGTCGTTTCTATTGTGGCGATGCTTAACAAGCATGGCCGGGGAGAGATGACAAAATGAAAGAACAACTGAAATCTGCCAAACGAAATACTTTCGATAACGCAGCGTTGTTTAGAGAAATCCGCGAGTTAATTCTTTCAGCGAGAAAAACTGTCATCAGAAATGTTGATACCATTCAGGTGATTACCAATTTTGAGATTGGCCGAAGAATCGTGAAATACGAACAAGGAGGAAAAGCACGCGCCGAATATGGCGAAAAAATACTGACAGGGGTATCACAAAAACTAACTCAAGAGTTTGGGCGTGGTTTTTCAAAAACAAACCTAAAATTGATGCGCCAGTTTTTTCTTATGTATGGCAACCGAATTGGTCAGACACTGTCTGACCAATCGGCCAATAATCAAAAAAGTCAGACAGTGTCTGGCCAATTGCAAAAAACGCAGACACCGTCTGCGCAATTGGTGAAAGTAGAATCATTATCTCGAAAATTTACTTTAAGCTGGTCTCAATACATATTTTTGATAGGCATTGACAATAAGCCGGAGAGAGATTTTTATGAAATAGAAGCCGCAGAACAAAACTGGTCCTTGCGAGAGCTTAAACGACAGTTTAATTCCAGCCTTTATGAAAGGTTAGCGCTTAGCCGCGATAAAAAAGGTATAAAAAAGTTATCCCTAAAAGGACAGATCATTGAGCAACCGCACGATCTCATAAAAAATCCTTATGTATTGGAATTTCTCGGGCTTGATGAGAACGCTAAATATTCAGAATCTGATTTAGAAACTGCCATTATTGATAAACTTGAACATTTTCTTTTGGAGCTTGGTAAAGGATTTTTGTTTGAGGCTCGGCAAAAACGATTTACTTTTGAGGAAGACCATTTTTTTGTAGATTTAGTTTTTTATAACCGTTTGCTCGGGTGTTATGTTCTCATTGATTTAAAAATCGGCGATTTGACCCATCAAGACCTCGGTCAGATGCAGATGTATGTCAATTATTTTGACCGTTATGTGAAAAGAGAGAACGAGCATTCGACTATCGGAATAATTCTCTGCCGCAAAAGCCGTGAAGCCATAGTTGAAATCACACTTCCAAAGGGTCACAACATCCACGCCAAAGAATACCGTCTTTACCTGCCATCAAAAGAAGAATTAAAGCGTAAGCTTCTCGACTGGACTAAAGACCATGATGTTTCTTAGTTTTTAAAAGAAAAATATGCCCAAAGAATCCCTGCCTGCCGCCTGCCTGACGGCAGTCAGGGCAGGCAGGCGAAACAATCGAATTTAAAAAATCCACCGCCGAGGTCAAAGTGGGGGTCGTTTCTATTGTGGCAATGCTCAATAAACATGGCCGGGGAGAGGTATATTAATGAATAAAACTGATTTTAAGGATCTATTGAAAAACGAAATCACCAAAAAGCTGAAGGAAAAACGGAGATATTTCAGCAGAGAAGAGGTTTGTAATCTTATCTCTGAAGGCCGTTCTTCCATCCAGGTCTGGACTTTAAACAGCTATTTGGTCGAATTCAATAAAGAGGGCATTTTGTATGGAGCCGGCAGAGGATGGTATTCGTTCATCAAGCAATCGTTTGAATTGGAACGACGGCCAGTCAAGAAAATCGTCACAACGCTGGAGAAAAAATATCCGCTTCTTTCTTTCTCCGTGTGGTCAACGGAGCAATTGAAATCATTCGCTCATCATATGCTTGCACGGTTCGCTACCTTTGTTTATGCAGATCGCGATGCCATGAGCGGTATTTACGACTTTTTAAAAGATAGCGGATACGATGTATGGTTGAACCCGCGGGGAAATGACGCGCGAAAATTCAGCATCGGGGAGAAAACGGTAGTGATCCGGCCGGCCATCTCCCGCGAACGCTCAAGCGGGCACTTTGCGGATATAGAGAAGATCCTGGTTGACCTTTTTGTCGGGGCGGCCGGCTTGAATCTCATGGATGAGGATGAGTATTATAGGGTATTTGGGAACGTGCTTGCGGCGGGCCGGATAGATATCGGGGCTCTGCTTAACTACGCCAAGCGGCGTAAATTGAAAACGGAGCAGTTTATTAAACGGATAGAATCAATTTGAGCCACTTTTTATAAGAAAGTGGCTGGAGCTGATTATCTTTATGATCGCAAATAAATGCTTTAGTAAGGAATGGATAACTCGAAAAAGGGGGGAAACGGGCAGTGTTGATCCTGCTTTGCTGGAGAAGTCCATTCACGCGTTTGCCTTACTTTGCGCCTTGAGTGAGTCTTCCATGCCGTTTGTCTTTAAAGGCGGCACCAGCATGATTCTGCTTTTAGAGGAGTTTCATAGGCTTTCCATAGATATTGATATTGTGACATTGATGCCTCGTGCTGAATATGAACCTCTTTTGGCGGATATTGGCCGTGAGCCGTCTTTTCTGGGGTATGAGGAGGATGATCGCGGCGAACGGGGCCTGCCTCACAGGACACACTTTAAATTCTATTTCAATTCTGTCATTTCCAAGAGGCGCGATTATGTACTTCTTGATATTCTGAAAGAGAAAGACCTTTATCCGAAGACGGAAGTTTATTCGGTTAAAGCGCCTTTTATCGAGCTGGAGAAGGTTGTCAAGGTTCGCATGCCCATCATTGAATGTTTATTGGGGGACAAGCTGACAGCTTTCGCGCCTAATACAATAGGCGTCCATTATGCCCAGAAATCCAGCATGCAGATTATTAAACAGCTTTTTGATTTAGGTGAACTTTTCAATGCGGCGGAAGATCTTGTTTTGGTTCGCAAGAGTTATCAGGCGTTTTCGGAGGCTGAGATTCGTTATCGTGGCGGTAAGTATACTCCAGAACAGGCGATCGAAGATACTTTTCATGCAGGCATAAAGGTGTGCGGCCTTGGATTAAAGGGTACGCCTCGGGATAAGCACGCAGAGATACTGGCAGATGGTATTAGTAAGATTTCAAGTCATCTTGTGAATACACGCTTTCGGCTTGAAGAGGCAAAGATTTCAGCGTCACGCGCGGCTCTTCTTGCGGCTTTATTGAAAATACAGCCCAAAGGGTATAGTCTCAAGGAGTTTCGCTGGAGTCCGAAACGCACGTCTGAATTGCCGTCGTTGATGCTAAAGCCGTCGCTGGAGAATCTTAATCGTATTAAGGCGCTTATTCCGGAGGCTTTTTATAACCTTTATACCGCGCAGGAGTTATTGAAATAGTTACTGATGTTAATGAGGAAGCGGTCATCAATTGACCCATGCGGCTGAAATCCTTTTTTGTGATCATAATTCGATGGAAGTTCAAGCCGCGATTTTTGCCGGGACTGACAAGTTGACATTCTTGGATATTAAATCGTTCAAAGGAAATCTTTTTAGCTTGCGTCAGCAGGCTGAAGTTTATGTTAATCCCGGATTTTGCGCTTACACAGAAATCATGCACAAGTTCGTGCGCGCAAAATTCCGGGATTACCCCGCCTAAACCGCAAAATCTCTTCGAGATTTTGCCCGGCGGCCCTACGGGCGAATTTTGTCCCGCCAACGGCGGGACAAAATTCGGGTTAATGGGAATATAAAGTGGCGCGCGGATTTAAGCGAAAGCCGACGCAAAGAGATCCCGGAAATTCCAGAGAGGGCGATTTCGGAAGCCATCGGGAATTCGCTTTGTCACAGGGACTATACGAATCCTAAAGGCAATGAGGTGGCGATCTTTAAAGATCGGGTTGAGATCTATAATCCGGGATTTTTTCCGGATGGTGTTAATCCGGAAGATTTTTTTACAGGTCATGAGAAATCGATTTTGCGTAATCCTTTGATCGCGGAAACGATGTATAAGTCCAAGGACATTGAGCGTTGGGGAAGCGGGATCAAACGTATTCATGATGAATGCGTTGCCGTAGGCGTCCGGGTTGAGTTTAAACGGCTTAAAACCGGCTTTGAGGTGGTCTTTTACCGGCCGAAGTGGGAAGAGGGCGAGGGGTTGGAAAAAGGTAGGGTGAAAAGTAGGGTGAAAAGTAGGGTGAAAGTTCTTGGGCTTATAAAAGAGAATTCGATAGTTACTATTCCAGAGATTGCCCAAACTCTTGGATTAAGTATTAAGGGTGTTGAGAAAATTATTCGTACCTTGAAACAGGAGGATCGTTTACGTCGTATCGGCGCAGATAAAGGCGGGCATTGGGAGGTTCAGGGTTAGCATGGTATTCGGTTGTGGGCAGTTTCGATAGAAGACTGGCGTTGTTCGGGGGTGCTCAGGCTGGCGATTTTGAGCAGGGTCTTGCCGGAGAAGCAATTGAGTGTTTTGCGGTCTTGACATTGCCCCATGCGGGCAATAAAATCAGCAGGTAAGGTTTCAACGATTTTCATCATCTGGGACATCCGGGCCCGGGTGACCTTGAAATGGAGACAATCTTAAAGGAGTGTGAGTCGATGAATTTTGCGGTTTTTGCATCGGGGAACGGTTCCAATTTACAGGCGATCATCGATGCGATCAAGAAAAAGACAATAAAAGCCAATTTGAAATTAGTTGTTTCGGATCATCCCAAAGCTTATGCGCTCGTGCGCGCGAAGAGGGCGAAAATCGCAACACTTATCGTGGAACCAAAAGATTATCCCGACCGCGTGAGCTTTGACCGGGAAATCATTGATCAGCTGAAGAAAAAACATGTCGATTTTATCGTGCTGGCGGGGTTTATGCGCATCTTAAGCCCGATTTTTATTAAGGCGTTTAAAGGGAAAATCTTAAACGTTCATCCCGCGCTTTTACCGGCCTTTAAAGGGGCGCATGCCATCAAGGACGCGTTTGATTGCGGCGTAAAGGTTACGGGTGTTACCGTTCATTTTGTTGATGAGCAGGTGGACCACGGGGCGATTATTTGCCAGCAGGCGGTCGCGATCGATAAGAAAGATACACCAAAGATCCTGGAAAAGAAAATTCATCATGTTGAACATATTGTTTATCCGAAGGCGATTGATCTGTTTGCCAGAGGGAAGTTAAAGGTGATCGGGCGCCTTGTCCGGATCTTATAATTTTGATTTATCGAAAAGGTACGCCTTATCTTTACGCAGATTCCTTAGCTTCACGGCCGTAAAATCCTTAAAATCATAGGCGCGAACGGCCTCCAGGACGATATTTAAAATATCCATCTCTGTGGTGTCCTCATCGGCGGAGGGCTGAAAATCGCTTCGTTGATACTTAAACGAAATACGGTTTTTGATCTGATCGACTAAAAATTGCGGCCAGGTCATTTCTTTGTAATCGATGTGGCCGCCTTTCTTATCCCCCACGGCATTTTTATTCCCCTTCACTTCCCACAAATAACGTTTCGCGTATTCATCGTAGGGGATATCCTGCGCCATATAACGTTTAAAATCGTCGAAATAAAATGTCGTGAAGGTTTCCAGGCCCTTGGTGATATCTGCGATGACAATGATAAAGAACTCCGGGATCTTCTCCGCCGGATTCTTGTCCTCTTCGTTCAATTGTGCGTAAGCGCGGTAAACGGCGGTCAGGATATTATTTTGTTTCTGAGTATATTTTTCCGAATAGTTATTGGAATATCCGAAGTCTTTAGGGGCTTTGGTTGTTGAGATGATATCGTATTCAAGGGTAAACAGCCGGTTGTCAAAATTTCCATCGAGAAATTGAATACTATAGTTACGCGGATTTTTCTGTGCGGCGTCCTTTTTAGAGTCTGTAGATTTTAATTCAAAGATGTCATGGTCGATGGGCAGATAGATCCAGGCGGTGTTGCCGATGATATGGGATGTGACATCGTACTTGTAGTCCTCCTTGCAAACTTTTAAGAATTCTTTCTGGGCTTCGGTGGTTGTGTAGGTTTTTGAGGGTTTGGACGACAGGCCGCATCCGCCGGCAAGTAAGGCGCATAAAAAGCAAATGGCCGTCAAAGAGGATTTTGGAAAAGACATATGTCTTAGACGCTTAATGAAAGCCGCCCGGATAAGGGCTTAATATTGAACTTGTTGAAGATGGCCTGGATCTCGTCATATTCAAGTTCCTCTTTTTTTAAAAGTTCTTGCGCGAAATACTCCAGAACATCTTTTTTCTCTTTTAAGATATCCGTGACTTCCTTCAAACACGTCTGCATGATCTCTTGAACATCCGCATCCAGAGTTTCGCGGGTTTTGCTGGCCAGCAGTTGATTGTCGCGGTAATCACCCAGAATCCCGGATTTCCCCATTCCATAACTGTAGACCATATCCTGGGCGATCCGCGTGGCCGTATAAAAATCACTTCCCGTCCCTCCGCCGACACCGCTGGAGGTAGAGCCGAATTTTATCTGTTCGGCGGCATAACTGGCCAGACAGATCTTAATGCGGGCCATAAAATATTCACGGTTAAACGAATAGGATTCTTCCATCGGGCGCTGGGAAATAAATCCCAGAGCGCCTTTGCGCGGGATAATGGTCGCTTTGATAACGTCATCTTTCGGATGAATAAGGTAAGCTAAAATGGCGTGGCCGGCCTCATGATAGGAGGTCCAGATCTTATCTTCCTGCGTTAAAATAATATTTGATTTGTCACCGAATGTGACGCGGTCGTAGGCTTCCGAGAGGTCCTTCATGGAGATTGTATCGCGTTTTTCACGCAGGGCAATGATCCCGGCCTCTCGCACCATGGCATCAATATCAGAAGGCGTAAACCACAAAGCTTTGCGGGACAGGATGGAAGAGTTGACCGTATCATCGGACTTGATCCTCTTTAAATAATAATCAAAAATATCTTTGCGCTCTTTAAGGTTGGGGCGTGTGACGTAGATCTTACGGTCAAAACGCCCGGCGCGCATAATGGCCGAATCAAGATCATGTTCGGCAACGTTGGTGGCTCCGATCACAACGATGTTATTTTCATGCTGACGCAAGCCGTCGAGTTCTGTTAAAAATTGATTGATGGTGGCGTTGTGGCTGATGCCGCCGCCAAATCCTGAGTCCGCCATGCGCGGACGGGCAAAAGAATCCATTTCATCAATGAAGATAATACATCCGCCTTCAAGTTCGGCCAGGGCGCGGGCCTGTTTGAAAAGCGATTTCATCTGGGCCGCGCCCTGGCCGACAAAGATTCCGACAAATTCACTTCCCACCGCCGAGAGCATCGGCAAACCGCATTCGGTGGCGATGGCTTTGGCCAGGTAAGTTTTTCCGCAGCCCGGCGGGCCAATCATCATCGTTCCTTTAATGATTTTTCCACCGATGATCTTGAGCAGATGCCGGTCTTTAAGAAGCTTAACAATTTCCCAGGCCTCTTTTTTGGCGCTGTCCATACCGATGACGTCATCCCACTTGACATTGACCTTGGCGGCTTTGATCTTATCCTGGCCGATCTTGGCAAAACCTCCTCCGGCAACGAAATACATATTGACGAATGCGAAAATAAATGACTGGACAATGCCGCCGACAAGGAAGATGACAAGATAAATACCGGTTTGCGCCATGATCTGGCGTTTGGAGTAGGATTCCATCTGGTTAAAGCTGTCAAAACCGAAATAACTCATCGCCAGCATTAAGAGGCCGAGGCCTGAAAGCGAGCCGATAATAAGAATTTTGATCCAGTAGAGGCGCAGGTAGATGAGGAATTTTTTCTTCTTCATAAGATTTCCTTATTGAACGGAAAAGATTTGAATATGTTCCGTAAGATATTGCGATGCCTGGGATAAAACCCAAATAGAATATCATAGGATGGGCAGGGAGTCAATAAGCCTTGACTTGGGATTGCCGCTATGTATGATAGAAACATAAAATTTTTTAATTCTGTAATCTTTTCAGATAATAACGCTGTGTGCGATCTTTCAATCTCTGTGTCATTGCGAGGCTAAATCTTTTGGGCTAAGAACGAAGCCTGCCTGCCGGCAGGCAGGCAATCTTTTAAAAAGATTGTGGTTCGACTACGCCCACCATTCCTCGAACTATCCCGAGCGAAGTCGAGGGACTTCCCTGCCTGCGGCAGGCAGGACAAAAAACGTTCGCAATGACACAAAGTTATAAAACTCACATGGCGTTAAACAATACTCTTACGAAAAGGAAAATGCCATGTCTAAAATCAAAAATACAAAAGCCCGCGAGATTATCGATTCCCGCGGAAATCCAACCATTGAAGTCGATGTTCTTTTAAGCTCGGGCGCCACGGGCCGGGCCGCTGTCCCGTCAGGCGCCTCCACCGGTGAGCACGAAGCTATTGAGCTTCGTGACGGTGATAAGAATCGTTTTAAAGGCCGGGGCGTTTTAAAGGCCGTCCATAACGTCAACACGACGATCGCCAAAGCCATTAAAGGCAAAGACGCCGATTACAAAGCGATTGATAAGATCACCATCGCTTTGGATGGAACAGAAAATAAGGCCAGGCTTGGCGCCAATGCGATCCTTGGCGTTTCCCTGGCTGTTGCGAAGGCCGCGGCCAATGAAAAGAAAGTTTCTTTGTATCGCTATCTCGGCGGCGCAAAAGCCAATATCCTTCCGGTTCCTCTGATGAATATCATCAACGGCGGTTTGCATGCGGATAATAATCTCGATATTCAGGAATTTATGATCGCGCCCATCGGCGCGCCGACATTTTCAAAAGCCATACAAATGGCCTGCGAAGTTTTTCATACGCTTAAAAGCATTTTACACGGCCGGCATCTCGCCACATCCGTCGGGGATGAAGGCGGGTTTGCTCCCCATTTGGGCAGCAATGAAGAAGGCCTTGATGTGATCATTCAGGCCATTGAAAAGGCCGGGTATCAAGCCGGCAAAGATATTTTTATCGCTCTTGATCCGGCGGCATCATCATTTTATGACAACGGCCAGTATGGCTATAACGGCCAGAAAGTTTCTTCGCAGTCCATGATTGAATCGTACGCCGGCATGGTCGGTAAATATCCGGTTGTTTCCATTGAAGACGGCCTTTATGAAAATGATTGGAGCGGCTGGAAGACTTTAACGGATCGATTAGGAAAAAAAGTTCAACTCGTCGGTGACGATGTGTTTGTCACCAACGTCAAACGGCTTCAAATGGGTATTGACAGGGGTGTCGCGAATTCCATTTTGATCAAGGTCAATCAGATCGGCACTCTGTCCGAAACATTGGCGGCGGTCCATCTGGCCAAGAAAAATAAATACACATCGATCATGTCGCATCGCTCCGGCGAAACGGAAGATACCACCATCGCTCACCTGGCTGTTGCGACGGGGATCGGGCAAATTAAAACCGGTTCGCTCTCCAGAACCGATCGCCTGGCCAAATATAATGAACTCCTTCGCATCGAGGAAGAACTGGGGAGCAAGGCTGTTTACGGCGGCCTGTTGTGGGGAAAAATTTATTAAATGATAAAAAACGCCTTCTGGTTATTTGTTGCCACAAGTATCGTCCTGTTTGTTTTCTTGCCGTCGTATTCCAGGCTGCAGGATTTGCGTCAGAAAAATTCTGATTACGCGCTTGAAATCAAACGATTGAAAGAAGAAAACGTACGATTTTCGCAGGAACGCGAGCGGCTTATTCATGATCCGGTCTATTTAGAAAAAATCGCCAGAGAAAGAATGGGTTTGGTCAGAGAAGGGGAAGTGGTTTACAAAATTACGCCCGTCCTCCAGAACAAAACACTTCCCAAATAAGATTATCAGTAGTATAGTGTGCCGCATAGTTTTTATCGTTTCCATTTGGCGCTCTTTAATAGCTTTAGAATTTAGCAGAAGCGTCCGTTCTTTTAAATCGTTCACTACCTGGAAGCACATGTTGCCGCGGGGCAGGGCCAATTAACCTCCTTTCCGGAATATAAATTGAAAAAATATTCGTAACGTTTGGGTATAATGGAAACGCGAGGCCCGCAACGATTAAAATTACGATTGCGGGCCCGCTCGCAGGAAATTAAACAAAAGCTCGCGGGGTGGAGCAGCTCGGTCGAGGCCAGCATTTTTCAATCGAGGCCGAAGACCCGAAACTACGTTTTTACTTCAAAGGGTGGCGAGTCAGGTTTTGTACTTTGTTTACATTCTTCAGAGTTTAAAAGACAATAATCTCTATACAGGTTGTACGTCCGATCTTCGACAAAGAATAAAAGCTCATAATAGTGGTAAAGTCAGGTCGACGCAGAAACGGAAACCTTTTCAGCTGGTTTATTTTGAAGAGCATTCAACGTCGCTCGAAGCCAGAAAAAGGGAAAGTTTTTTAAAGACATACGAAGGTGGAAAACTAAAGCGAGGACTTATTGAAGGTTTTCCTAAAGATCGGTTAGCGCAGTTTTGATGACGCTCGTAGGAAATTAAACAAAAGCTCGCGGTCGAGGCGCAAGCCGAGACCCGCTTCTAAAGCGATAACGCGAAGCCCGCAACGATTAAAATTACGATTGCGGGCCCGCTCGCAGGAAATTAAACAAAAGCTCGCGGGGTGGAGCAGCTCGGTAGCTCGTCAGGCTCATAACCTGAAGGTCGTGGGTTCAAATCCCGCCCCCGCAACTTTTTTGGGCCACCAATATTTATTGGTGGCCTTTATTGTATACCGGGGCCGGATTTGTTTGCCAGAGGGTTCTCCCGCCTTCTGTTGGATTTATATTGTGGTAGGCGGGACCCCGCCTACTATAGTAAAACTGACAAAAACCGGCGGGGAAATCCTCTCCCCGCAACCAAAAATTGGCCCCGCGTTTAGCGGGGCCTAATGTTTAATTGCGTCCTTGAGCTTCAACCATTAAGGAAAGCTCAAGGGCCCAACTAGTTAAACAGAAGCCAGTCAGTGAGTTGCATCGTTGGCTGGCTTTTTTATTTTGTGCTAAAATGTTTCGTACTAATGCGCTTTTGTCTATCAGGAAAAATCCAGAGAGCCTGTATGTTTTTATGAACAGGCAAGGAACTATGTTGCTGGATGTTAAGCGGTCATTTACAACGGCCCTGAAAAAAGCCGAAATTACGAGTTTTCGTTTTCATGATCTTCGCCATACGTTTGCTTCTCAATTGGTGATGAGTGGTGTTGATTTGAACACGGTTCGTGATTTGTTGGGGCACAGCACGCTGGAAATGACCCTGCGCTATGCGCATCTCTCGCCTAATTACAAAAAGAGGGCGGTTGATTGTCTGCATGAGAGGATTAATAACCAACAGCTTCCCAAAGTGACTGGAAATAATATTTCAGTTGAAGAGGCGTTGGCTGTTAGATAATCCCTTTAGGGTATGATTAACATAATTTATTGATTATTATATACCTTATAGGGTATATATTTTATTAAAATACACCTTAAAGGGTATATAATTTATAAATAATTGTTGACATTATACCCGATAGGTGTATATTTACAATACTATGGATACTTTAAATGAACAAATAAAACAACTGAGAAAGAAAATAGGATTGACTCAAATCGAATTTTCTAAGAGATCCGGAGTGGGGTTAAGGTTTCTTAGAGAACTTGAGCAAGGGAAGGCTACTGTGCGGTTAGATAAAGTAAATAAGGTTTTAGAATTTTTAGGCTATCATCTAGAATTGCAAAAAAATGAATCTGAATTTCTCAAGAAACTTAGCGATAGGAAAGTCCAATGAATACATTGAGACAAGCAAATGTTTATTATAAAGATGAGCTGGCTGGGGTTTTGAAAGAAACAGATAGGGGATATATTTTTCAATATGATAAAGATTTTATAAAAAAAAATATTCCGATATCTGTATCATTACCTGTTCAGGAAGAGCCGTTTGAATCAGAAAAGTTGTTTCCATTTTTTAGAGGATTGCTTCCGGAGGGTTGGTATTTAAATATCGTTAGTGCAACGCAGCATGTTGATAGTAAAGACTTGTTTGGGGTTCTTCTTTCAACCACGAGTGTAGATACAATTGGTGCGGTCACCGTTCGCAGAGATTAGAGGATGATTGTGGATAATAAATTATTAAAAAAAATATTTAATATGCCTGATTGGCCTAAAATTGGTTTCAATTTATCAGAAGTTTCTTTGGAAGCTCAAGAACTTACGGGGCAACTTTCCATATCGGGAGTTCAGCCAAAATTGTCTGTGAAATTAGATAGAAAGAAAAATATGTTAGTTTCAGTTGCGAAAGGAGGGGAATATATATTAAAACCCCAGACACTGGCTTATCCCAACATTCCAGAGAACGAACAGTGCTGTATGGATATTGCAGAGGCATTCGGCATTTCTGTGCCTGAGCATTGCCTCTTGCCTTTAAAAGATAATAGTTTAGCTTATGTCGTGAAAAGGTATGACCGGAATAAAGGCCAAAAATATCATCAAGAAGATTTTCAACAAATATTGAAAAAAGACGATAAATATGTGGGGTCCGTTGAAGAAATGGGTCGTAAATTAAATGTTATTTCTGCTGCTCCTGGGTTAGATGTCCAGCTTTTATATGAAAGGGTTGTATTCAATTTTTTGATCGGCAACGGTGATGCCCATTTCAAAAATTATTCCGTAATTACGTACAATGACATTGATAGGCGCTTGGCCCCTGTCTATGACATTGTTTGTTCGAAATTGGTTATTCCTAAGGGCAGGGATTCCGCATTAACCATTAATGGAAAACAAAATAATCTTAGACGAAAAGATTTTGACATACTCGCGGATTATTTTAAGATCCCAGAAAAAATCCGTTACGAAAAGTTAGAAAAGAAATTTGATGCGATGAAAAAACTCATCCAATCTTCTTATATTGACAAAGAAAAACAAGAACGGTTTATTGAGATTATCAAGGAAAGAATAGAACGTTTAAAATTATCTCTGTAAAATCTATTAATTCGCCACGGATCTGCCACGGAAGGCTCGTCGCTGTTTTATAATACATTGAAACTTAGAAAGTTATAAATACGAAAAGTCCGTCTTATAACCTGTCCCGACGTTTTCTAAATAAGTATTCTTGAAGTCGGGATCCCGCCGACCTTAATAAAACAAACAGGAAACGGCGGGAAATCCTCTCCCCGTAACCAGTATAAAGAAAGGCCAGTCAGTGAGTTGCATCGTTGGCTGGCTTTTTTATTTATGCTACAATGAACCCATGTCTAAACGCGCAAAGAGAATGTCTACTCTGCCCGCCAACCTCTCCTACGACTGTCTCCTCGGGGATTTGCGAAAGCAAATTGAGGAGGGCATAGAGAATATCCGCCGGTACGCCGAACGCCAAAAAGTTTTGACCTACTGGAACATCGGCCGTTCCATTAGCGGCTTTCTGTCTATCGATCATCGGGGAACTTCCGCAACGCAAATTTGTGAGCGTCTTTCTGATGACCTGGCTATCAATGAGCGAACGCTTCTACAATGCGTGCAATTTTCCCGGGTTTATCCGAAGCTCAACCGCGCGCTTCCTTTAACCTGGTCACATTATCGTTACCTGATGACGCTCGAAAATCTCCTAGAACGCAAGCGCTGGGAGGAACGCATTATTAAAGGAAACCTCCCCGCGTTAGAATTCCTAAACCGCCTGCGCGAATCCCAGCATAAAAATATTTCTGATGTTCCTGTCACAAAAGAAAAAGACATTCTTCGCGGAAGCCTCTACACCTACCGCATTATTAAAGTCGATTACGTTCAGGATAATCCGTATGGCTTTATGGTTGACTGCGGGTTTGAGATCCACATTGTTCCTCCGCTGGCAAAGGGAAAAATCGACAATACCGTTATTGTCGAATCCCGCAAAGACAATGACACATATTCTCTTGTCTTGAGCAGGAAATCCAAAGAGGATATTTTTACCTACAAAGCGCTGGTGGAGCGGGTGATTGACGGCGACACGCTTTTGGCCAATATTGACGTCGGTTTTGGGATATGGAAACGGGAACGCCTGCGTTTACGCGGTATCGATGCTGGGGAGATCGGGACAGCCCAAGGTAATCTCGCCAAGCGATTTTTAGAAAAGGAATTATCTGCGTGTTCTTTTGTTATCGTCAAAACCTACAAAAACGACAAATACGACCGCTATCTTGTCGATGTTTTTTACGAGGGCGAAACGCCTGAAAAAGGCGTTTCGCCTCAGGCCGTCGCCGATTCCGGCGCGTTTTTAAATGCTGTACTTCTGAGTCACGGCCTGGCAAAGGCGTGGCAAGGGTAAAATCTTTACGAAATCCGCTTCCACGATTTACGTCATACCTACGCAACCTTCCTTCTTGCCCAAAATGAAAATATCAAGTTTATCCAGTCCCAGCTGGGTTACGCCTGCCCCGCCGCCTGTTTTGCCGAAGATTTTATTCAGAGCAAAACAGGCGGGGCCTCTATTCAAACCACCATGGACCGTTACGGCCATATCCTGCCCAATACCAACCGTGGAGTTGGGGAGAGGCTGGATAAGTTGGTGTTTGGGGAAGCGGCATGGGATCTACAATTACATCCTTAAAACTCAACAGATCGCAATGGACTTAACTTTGCCTGTCCTGCCAAAATTTTTTTATTGACAACCTTTTATAACTGTCCTATATTATAGAACAGTTGTCCTATGCAATAGAACAGCCTGCCTGCCGGCAGGCAGGGAGATGAACAATGTTAATACCCGACAAGAGAAAGAAAATACTTGAGGTCTTCTTTAAAGATCCCTTTAAGGAAGTGCATCTTAGGGAAGTAGTCAGGTTATCCGGAGGTTCGCTGACGAACGTAGATAATTCCCTGCGTTTATTCGTCAAGGAAGATATGTTTAAAAGACGAGAAGTTTCTAATATGGTATTTTTTAAGCCTATCCTTGAAAACGAAGCGCTGTTGAAAATATTCGAATATTTGGAAATGGAGAAGAGAAAAGATTTTTACGGCAAAAATAAGAAGATCGCCAGATTATTGCAAAAATATTCCAACGACATTATTGGTTTGTCTGACAAAAAAATCCAGATCGTCATCCTTTTTGGTTCGGTGGCCAGAGGCGATTGGACTAAAGACAGCGATGTGGATATGCTGGCGGTTGTTTCGGGCAAAGAAAACGAAGTGACGCACGTTTTGAATAAAGCCAAAATTGACGCCGGCCCGCTTTTAGAAATAAGGCCGATAAGCACAACAACGGAGAAATTTGTTGATGGGCTCAAAAAAAGGACTGAGTTCTATAATGAACTCTGGAAAGACCGGGTGATTTTATATAACGAATTTTTGTTTTGGCAATTAATCAGAGAGGGAGGGAAACCGAATGCCTAAGGATATCGAGAAAACTCTGCGTGGATGTTTTCATCCCAAAGAAGGCAGGCCGAATCTTAAGAAAGTTCCTGTGGATGTCCCTATGGCGCGTCAGCATATCGATAAGGCGAACCGCAATTTGCGTGCCATGAAAATGATGTTTAATAATGATTTGTTTGATTGGACGATCATCTGCGGATATTACGCCATGTATCATGCGGTTTTGGCCGCGCTATTCAACATTGGTATTCGCGCGACCGCCCATTATTGCGCGATAGCCGCTTTTAAGGAATTCTACATTGAGCAAGGAAAAGTTGCGCCAGAATATATGGCTTACATTAAGAAAGCAAAACATCTTGAACAAAAATACGCTGAGACACTGGAGAAGGCGCAAGAAGAAAGAGTTATTGAACAGTATGGCGTCGAGATTCTCACTAATGACGACGCCCAGTGGATCATAGAAGACGCCAAAGATTTTGTACTTAAGATAGAAGAGGTGCTGGCGTAGATCGTGATGAAAGTCTCAGACTAATGGTCAGGATGAGCTAATTCATTTTTACCCCGTTAGAGAAAGCCGCCGATTTTAATCGGCGGTCATCTCCGCTTAAAGCCGACGGTGGTTTAAAGCCACCGTCGGCGCAAATCG
>Ga0209515_10001334_pt1 | contig 41763 bp, 34 predicted proteins | sample Subgroupgradi54m_FD_187454 | JGI IMG/M metagenome (GOLD analysis project Ga0209515, IMG submission 187454) | Subsurface groundwater microbial communities from S. Glens Falls, New York, USA - GMW60B uncontaminated upgradient, 5.4 m (SPAdes)... ... | reverse complement strand
TCTCCAAATCCTGCTAATTTTATAGGAATTGTATCACCAGTTAATGCATCTACAGTTGGTTTCAAATTTGGGTTTACATAGGTTAAATTCCATTTATTCAAATGATGAGCAACTACCGAAACTCTAAATGGGGCATGTTTTAATTTATGGGCAATCCCTAATTGAAAATCAGTTGGTAACGGTGCCTTATTTTTAGATGTATAACTATTAAACTGTAATCCTGCATTTTTTACTAATGCTGTTATCAATAAATTTGATTTTTCTACAACATAAGTTCCTGCCAAATCTATAGACATTCCAAATGCATTATAAGATTCTAATTGAGAATATAAAAAATTTACATTTGAGCCTATAGACATTACTGGATTTATTTGCTTACCTAGGCCAATTCCCAAAATATATTCTGATGGTGTAAATGTTCCAATTGTTATTCCTCCAACATCAGTTCTATCCATTTTACCATAATTGACATATCTAAGATTTCCCGCTAATGTTCCTAATGTCTTATAATCTTTAGCATAAGCAACCATACCGTAAGAAACACCTCCAGCCATAAGAGCTTGGTTTACACCTAAAAAATTGTTCATTTTAGTATTGTACAACGACGGGTTCATAACCCCCAAATTAACGTCTTGATCTTTGACGGTAATAAAATCAGTCCCTAAGGCATTACAACGAGCATTAAACCCTAAATCTAGTAATGCAAAAGTTGACTTACCTCCGATTTGAGAAAATAAAAGTGTCGAACTGATAATAAATAAAAAAGCAATTATTTTTTTCATGTTATTTTTAGTAACGCAAAGAAAAGCTAAAAATTATATATTCTTCTATAATTTAAATTCTTTTTCCAATTTCAACAACTTCTAAATCATGAATTCTATCTCCAGTTATTGAAAATCTTAAGAGTGTTTTTACCTCATGAAATCCTTTATTGCCGCATGCACCTGGATTCATGCAAAGCATTTTAAATTTTGGATCCATTTTTACCAAAAGAATATGTGAGTGACCGCAAATAAAAAGTTTTGGTATTCCATTTTTTAATTCTTCTAAAGTTGGTTTTGAAAAATTCCCTGGACGACCACCAATATGCGTTATCAAGACTTCAACTTCTTCACAGTAAAAACGAATAAATTCTGGAAATTCTTTACGAATATTGTAATCATCTATATTACCATAAACTCCAATCAGTGGTTTGAATTTTCTTAATTCATCAATCACTTCTATTGAACCAATATCACCAGCATGCCAAATTTCATCAACTTCTGAAAAGTATGTGTAAATTTTAGGGTCAACATATCCATGAGTATCAGACATTAATCCAATTCTTTTCATTTTAAATCAAAATTTAGTAACAAAATAAAACATTATTTATTAAAACATTTTATTTTCAATAGAATAACTAAATTTGAAACCCATTATTAATATATCATCTACTTGGTCAAGATCTCCTTTCCATTCGTTCAAAGTTGAAGAAATAATTTGTTCTTGATTTTTCATTGGCATTTGATGAATTCTTAATAATAATTCTTTAAGACCACTAGTTCTAAATTTTTTACCATTTTTTCCTCCAAATAAATCTACACAACCATCTGTAAATAAATACAAAACATCTCCTTCTAAAATTTCTACCGAGTTGTTAGTAAACTTTTTAAGTTCTGTATTTCCTCCTCCAATACTTGTTTTATCAGCTGAAATTTCAATTAACTCATTGTTACGAATGATCCATAATGGGCGATAAGCACCTGCATAATTAATTTGAAAATTAGGAGAAGAAAGACTTTCTATCAAACTAAATTCTATAAATGCAATGTCCATTCCGTCAGTAGTCTCATTTTTTTCTCCTGTTTGTTTGAGTGATTTTTTAATTTTAACATCCAAACTATCTAACACTTTTGCTGGATTTGTGATTGAACTATCATTTACTATTTGAGTTAATAAATTGACACCAATCATACTCATAAATGCTCCTGGAACTCCATGTCCAGTACAATCGGCAAGTGCAAATAAAACATGATTTCCAATTCTATCGAACCAATAAAAGTCACCACTTACAATATCTTTTGGTTGGTTTAAAATAAAACTTTCAAGAAAATGATTACTAATTATTTCTTGATTAGGAAGTATAGCTTCTTGTATTCTTTTTGCATAAGTTATGCTTGAAGTTATATCTAAATTTTTCGCATGTAAAATTTCAGCATTGTTCTTTCTCTCAGTAATGTCATTTTCTACAATGATTAAGTTCGTCAATTCTCCTAAATCATCAAAAACAGGTGTTAATAATGCAGAACCCCAAACTTCCTCACCTGTTATGGAAATATTTAAAGATTCATAAGAAATTGATTTTTTTTGAGCTATACAAGTATCAACGATGTTACGAATATCTGGATTATTACTAATATCAAAAATAGTTTTTCCTTCTTCAGCTTTTATATCTTCCAATAAACCAAAATTAAAACGAATAAAACTATCACTTACAAAATTAATTTTTCCTAATGCATCCATGATAATGATAACATTATCTGACTGACTAGCAACAAGAGATAAAAGCTCTAGTTTAACATTTTTTTCTTTTAATTCTTTTTGAAATTTTATTAATTCTTTATTTTTTTTATCATAAAGACACTTTTCTTTTTCAAGTTCAATAAGGTCAAATTGAATTTTTAATGAATCTAAACCATGTTGATCTTTTAAATTTTGAATCTCTTTTTTATAAAAATTAGATTTTTTTAGATACTCAAAAGCTTTATGAAAGTTTGAAGTCTTTTCATATAGTTCAGATAATTTTAAAGATATTTTTTTAGAAAGTAAGTTGTTCTCGAATTTCTCTGAAATTTCAAGTGCTTCGATAAAATAAGCTTCTGAAATATCATAATCTTTAGAATTGTCAAAATAAGTTCCTAAATTTAGTAAAGATAGAGAGATTCCATTATAGTATTTATTCTTTTTACTTAAGCTTAATGCTTTCGTAAAACATTTAAGTGAATTATTAAATTGATTTAAAACAAAATAATTTTTTCCTATATTTATTAAAACATCCGCTAATTCTATTTCATCCTTATTATTTGTTAATATATTTTTAGCATTTGAAAGATAAAAATGCGACTCTTCATGCCTTTTACATAAAAAATGTACATATCCTATTTTTGCTAAATTATTAGTGATTCCACTTTGATAATCAATTTCAACAGAAATAGATCCTGCTTTTTCATAATAAGCTATTGCCTCATCAAAATTTTCAATTGCTGTATGTATATTTCCAATATAATAATAACAATAAGATAATGATTTTTTATCATTATTCGTTAAAAATAGTTTAACAGCTTTTGTTAAATCAATAATTCCAGCATCGTATACAGAAAGTAAAAAATAAGATGAGCCTGAATTTAATAAACTCACAGCAATTCCATACTCGTAATTCAAACCTGTAGAAATCTCGAATGCTTCTTTAGAAATTTCTAAAGATTTTAACGGATTTAAAAATCTATTTTCCCATGCTTGTTGATTTATCAAATCAACTTCTGCTTCTTGATTTAACAAATTATTAAGTTTAGTTGTACATTCTTGTTCTTCCTTCATTGTTTTGGTAATAGAATAATTAAACCTAACGATAATTTATTAAATAAACTATTTAATCGGATCAAATTTTACTAAATTTTAGACAAATGATTCAAAAAAACAGATCAAACAATCTAAAATACCCTATTTCCAATATAAAATTAACAAATTTATAAAAATAGAATGCTTTTTCATCAAAATCATTTTAACTATATTTGTATCAATAATGGATGAAAATAAATTAAAAAATTGGTTCAATAAAAGAAAAGAACGTAAAGATCAGATGAATGCTAATTCTCTGATGGATGGTATTTTAAATCAAAATATTTCAATTTTAAGTACTGCTATTACTCTATTAGAAAGCTCTCGAAAAGAAGATAAAATAATTTCGAAAGAACTAATTACTTTATGTCTCCCCTATTCTGGAAATTCTATTCGAATCGGAATCACTGGAGTTCCTGGAGTAGGAAAAAGTTCATTTATTGAAGCTTTAGGAAAATCATTATTAGAAGAGGGGAAAAAAATAGCTGTTTTAGCAATTGACCCAAGTAGCGAAATAAGTGGAGGAAGTATTCTAGGCGATAAAACTAGAATGGAAGAACTTTCAATCAAAAAAAATGTTTTTATTCGACCGTCTCCTGCTGGAAAAACTTTGGGGGGTGTTGCACAAAAAACGAGAGAAAGTATTTTACTTTGTGAAGCTGCAGGTTTTGATGTAATATTAATAGAAACTGTTGGAGTTGGACAATCTGAAACAATGGTTCATTCCATGGTTGATTTTTTTCTATTATTGATGCTTTCAGGTGCAGGTGATGAATTACAAGGTATTAAGAGAGGGATAATGGAAATGGCAGATTCTATTTTTATAACAAAATCGGATGGAGATAATGTAATAAAAGCAAAATTGGCAAGTAGAGAATATCAAAATGCACTTCATCTATTCCCCCCAAATTCGAATGGGTGGATACCTAAATCATCAACATGTAGTTCTTTGAGTGGTGAAAACATATCCAAAGTTTGGGAGATTATAAAATCTTTTGAAAATCACACAAAATTAAATGGTTGGTTTCTTAAGAAAAGACAAAATCAGGATACTTTTTGGTTTCAAGAAACATTAAAAGAATTAATACTAAGTGACTTTTTCAATAATGGATCAATAATTGAAAGAATCGAAAAAATTAAAACACAAATTCAAGAAGGGAAAATTACTTCTTTTCAAGCAGCGTCAGAAATTTATTTAGAATATCTAAAAAAGCAAAATGGAACAAGTATTTAAAATTGATGGAGAGTATATTGAATTAATTCAACTTTTAAAGGCAATCGGTTTAGCCAATACTGGCGGGCATGCAAAAATGATTGTAGATCAAGAAATGGTTATTCGAAATGGTGAAATTGAAACTCGAAAAAGAGCAAAATTAATTCCAGGTGATGTTATAGAAATTACAGATAATAAAATAATTTTAGAATAAGGGCAACTCTAAAAACTCACTTCTTTTCGTTGAAACAAAAATTTAACTTACTCATTTACAAACGTAAACTCCGTAGTGAAATTTTAATTCTGCCTCAATTATTGAGTTTTTAGAGGCACGTCATAAGTATTTTACATTCATAAAACAAAAAAAGATGAAAACATTAATATTAATTTGCGCTTTGTTTATTTCCTCCTTTTCATTTGCAGGAAAAATAAGAGATATTGATTTCTCAATTGACTCAACAAATTTCACTAAAACAAATACATTTTCCATCACTGTTTTCTTAATAAAGAAAAATGGAAAAAGAATCATTTTAGAACCTAATTCTTTTTCAATATATTGGAACAAAATAAAAGTTACTGGAAATCATATCAATTCTTTTAAACATGGAATTGTAACATTTGATCAACAAGCTATTTTTAATGGAAACAATTCAACTAATCTTGAAGTAAATTATAATCATAGTGATATTCAAATAATCAAACCTATCATTTTTCCTTATGTAAAAGGGATAATAATTAAAAGTAATACAATTTCTGTAAATCATCAAAAAGTATTAGATTATGAATTACTTTTTAATAATGGAAAAACATCTCCTCCTTCCTCTAATTTATTCAATGAATCTAACTTTGTAAATATCTCTTCCGATGAAGTTAATCTAGTTCGTTCAACTTTCATGATAAGATTAGAAGAGCCTTCTATATTTGAAACCGTAGAACTTAGTATCAAAAATAAATTAGATGATCAAATATTAGGTAAAAAATCTTTGTTAATTGAATACCCAACAACATGTTCAATTAATGGTTTTGGTTCACATGGAGCCAAAGGATTTCAAGGAACCGACGGAAAAAAAACAGCTGAAATGGGGTCGAATGGCTCCAATGGGTTAAATGGCACCAATGGGTTAAGTGTAAGAGTATTCTCTAAAGCAATAACTATAAATCAAACTAAATACATTATTCTTCAAATATTCTATTCTGACAATAAACACCAAACTGAAATTATAAAATACGATGGAACCCCAATTTCAATAAACACCAATGGTGGAAATGGTGGAAATGGAGGTAATGGAGGAAAAGGAATGTCTGGATTATACAATGTTGATCCTAAATTAAGTTTGTTAAATGGTGGAAATGGTGGTTCAGGTGGAAATGCTGGATCAGGTGGAAATGCTGGTACTATTCACCTTGTTTTTTCAGAAGAGATGATCAATTCAACATCTCTCTTCAACTTATCAAGCACTGGTGGACTTGCGGGAACAGCAGGTCAAGGTGGTAAAGGAGGAAAAGGAGATTATACCAATGCGCCAGCTGGAGCAAAGCTTATAAACTCTAGAGACGGGAATACTGGTAATAACGGTGTAAATGGTTCGAATGGAATAAGTAGTCCAACACTTTCTCCAGTAATTTTATCGACTGACGAATGGAATATTTTTTATCAACGACATCTAAAAGAAGGATTTATTTATTAAGTTTCAATTTTATTGTCTTTTTAATTTTCCTTTTTTCCAATCTTCAATAAACTTGCTCAATGCATAAGGATTCAATAAATTAAGAACTGGCATTTGTCCATTCGTGTACAATTTTGTGTAATATTGATTTTGAGCAGATCCATAAGACAAGGAGGCGTCGTTATCTAATTTAGCAGCTACAAATGCTAAATTATCTCCAGAAAGTTGTTCTTTCGCTCTTCTAAATGCGTCACTATATGGTTGCATTTCAACAAACTCTTTAGCGAAATTTTCTCTTGAAGGCCAAGGATAAACAGTAATTTCAGGTAATTGAAGTGTATCATGTTCTAACATGTGAATTATAGAATAACGATTATCTTTTAACGTATCAGGAACCACGTAACTAGAAGTTTTGTATCCAAAATACTTAAATAATAAAGTGTCTCCAGGATAAACAACTAAAGAGAAATAACCATAATAATCAGATATAATACCGTGTTTATTAGAAATATCATAAACCGTTGAAAAAGGCAATTGTTCAAGTGCGTTTTCTGAAACTACAACACCTGATAGTTGTATTATTTTTTTGTCATCTTTTTTTAACTCAACAAAAGATTGAGCAGAAAAACAATTAGCTATAAAAGTCGATAAAATAATAATTAAATATTTCACTTTTTGTAATTTAATAGTACAATGATAAGCTATTTCAGTTAAAATAAAAGGACTACAATTCAAAATTAACAAAAATTAATCAAAAATCGATTACTTTTTTCCACCTAAACAATTTGTTCTGATTAAAATTCACTAAATATTGTTATATTTGCACGAATTTAGAAAAAAAAATTCAGCATGTCACTTTCAGATATTAGTCAAATTAGAGAAGGATTAACATACGATGATGTATTATTAGTCCCTGCCTTTTCAGAAATACTTCCACGTGAAGTTCAATTAAAAAGTAAATTCACTCGTAATATAGAAGTAAATACTCCAATTACTTCTGCTGCAATGGACACAGTTACAGAATCTAAACTTGCAATTGCTATCGCTCAACAAGGTGGAATTGGAGTCATTCATAAAAACATGACGATCGCTGAGCAAGCATTGGAAGTCAGAAAAGTAAAGCGTTCAGAAAGTGGGATGATACTAGATCCAGTTACTCTTCATGAAAGTGCTTTAGTAAAAGATGCCCGATTATCAATGAAAGAAAATAGCATTGGTGGAATTCCAATAGTTGATAATAATAAAAAATTGGTTGGTATAATTACAAATAGAGATTTACGTTTTGAAAAAGACATGAACCGTCCTATTCGAGAAGTTATGACAACTAAAGATATCATCACAGCAAAAGATGGTACAGATTTGAATACGGCAGAAGATATTTTACAAGAAAGTAAAATTGAAAAATTACCAGTTGTTGATGCAAATTATAAATTAATTGGATTAATAACCTATAGAGATATTATAAAAGTTAAAGAACATCCTAATTCTTGCAAAGATGCTTTTGGTCGATTACGAGTTGCAGCAGCAGTTGGTGTTACAAGTGATACGATTGAAAGAGTTAATGCTTTGGTTGAAGCAGGAGTTGATGCTATCGTTATTGACACTGCTCATGGTCATACAAATGGAGTAGTTGAAAAATTAAAAGAAGTGAAAGCAAAATACCCAACACTAGAAGTTGTCGTTGGAAATATAGCAACAGCTGCGGCAGCGAAACATCTAGTAGATGCAGGAGCAGATGCCGTAAAAGTGGGAATTGGACCAGGATCTATTTGCACAACTCGAATTATTGCAGGAGTCGGGGTTCCACAATTAACTGCAATAAATGATGTAGCTAGAGCCTTAGAAGGGACTGGGATTCCTGTAATTGCTGATGGTGGAATCCGTTATACTGGAGACATTGTTAAAGCAATAGCAGCTGGAGCAGATACCGTTATGGTTGGTTCTATGTTTGCAGGAGTTGAAGAATCTCCAGGAGATACAATCATTTACGAAGGCAGAAAATTTAAGTCATACCGAGGAATGGGTTCATTGGAAGCAATGCAAAAAGGCTCAAAAGATCGTTATTTTCAAGATGCAGAAGACGATGTGAAAAAATTAGTACCTGAAGGAATTTCTGGAAGAGTAGCTTATAAAGGACATTTAATTGAGGTTGTATATCAAATTATCGGTGGATTACGAGCAGGAATGGGCTATTGCGGAGCTGGAACTATCGAAAAATTAAAACAAGCTGAATTTATACGTATTACTAATGCAGGTATGCGAGAATCCCATCCACATGACGTTACGATTACAAGAGAGGCTCCAAATTATAGTATTAAATAATTAAAAAGTATTCCCTATTTCAAACATTAGAATTACATTTGAACCTTAAAATAAATTTAAACACCATTATGAAGACGCATTTTTTAATTTTAACATTCGCTTTAATTACATTAAAAGGTATATCTCAAGTGGATCCAGTTATTATGGAAGTTGGATCTAAAAAGATTACTAAATCTGAATTTTTACAAATTTATTTAAAAAACAATCCTACTCCTTCGTATGACAATGTTGCATTGGATGAATATATGGAATTGTTTACAAAATTTAAATTAAAAGTAGCAGAAGCGGAAGCTAAAGGATATGATACAATTCCAAAATTAAAAAAAGAATTGGATGGGTATCGTAAACAATTATCGGCACCTTATTTAATTGATTCTGCAAGAAATGATGAAATGGTAAAAGAGGCTTATGAAAGAACAAAAGTTGAATTGAGAGCATCTCATATTTTAGTTCGTTGTGAACCAAATGCTCTTCCATCTGATACTCTTTTAGCATATAATAAAATAATTGCTCTAAAAAACAAAATTGAAAAAGGAGAAAAATTCGCTGATGTGGCTAGAAATAGTTCGGAAGATCCTTCTGCTAAATCCAATGAAGGAGATTTAGGTTTTTTTACTGCATTTCAAATGGTTTACCCTTTTGAGGAGGCAGCTTATAAATCTAAAATTGGGCAAGTTTCTTCTCCAGTTAGAACTCGTTTTGGGTATCATTTAATAAATGTTGTTTCTAGTCGTCCGGCAAGAGGTACTATGAAAGCAGCACATATAATGGTTGCAACTTCTAAAACAGCAACACCTGAAGAAATTGAAAATGCTAAAAAGAAAATTGAAGAAATATACACCAAATTAGAAAAAGGTGAAAAATTTGAAGAATTAGTAAAAAATTATTCAGACGATCCAAGTTCTAATAGTAAAGAAGGTGTTTTACCAGCTTTTGGAACGGGAACAACTACAAGAATGGTAACTGATTTTGAAGATGCAGCATTTGCATTGAAAAAAAACGGCGATTTTAGTAAGCCTATTAAAACAGAATATGGGTACCATATAATTAAACGTGTTGAATGGACGGATGTACCTAAGTTTGAAACGGCTAAAAAAGAGTTACAAAGTAAAGTGAACAAAGATGAACGTTCCATGAAAACACAAGATTCGTATGTTATTAAATTAAAAAATGCATACGGATATGAGAACAAATCTAAAAAATCAATTAAATGGTTTAATTCAAATTTAGATTCAACTTGTTTTACTGGAAAATGGACAGCTGATAAATTAAAATCAGATAAAGTTCTTTTTGTATTAGATGGTAAAAATTTCACTCAAAAATCATTTGCTCAATTCATCGAAAGAAATCAAAGAGGAATTAGTAAAGATGCTTTTGATGTAATTGTTAAAAATCAATATAAAAAATGGGAAAAAGAGACAATTCTTGGTTATGAAGAAACAAAATTAGAAGGTAAATATCCAGAATTTAAAGCATTAATGAGTGAGTACCATGATGGAATTATTTTATACGAAATAATGACAGATCAAGTTTGGAACAAAGCAATGCAAGATACTGTTGGATTAAAAACATTTTTTGAAGAAAATAGATCTAAATATGTATGGGGAAACAGAGTTGATGCGGTAGTATATGAATGTTATAATTCAAAAATTGCAGACCAAGTTTTTACTATGATTCAAAATGATACTATTAACTCACGCCACGTATTAGAAGTTGTCAATAAAGATTCTGAACTAAATTTAAGAGTAAGAACAAATAAATTTGACAAAGAGCAAACAGTTTATTTAAAAGATCAAACATTGGTAAAAGGCATCAATAAACCGTATGCTATTGAAGGAAAATATTTCGTAATTAAAGTTTCTGAATTATTGCCTCCAGCTCAAAAAGAACTAAATGAGTCGAAAGGTGCTATAACTTCTGATTACCAAAATTATTTAGAGAAGAAATGGTTAGAACAATTAGGTACTAAACATCCTGTAACTATATACAAACCAATTTTATATTCTTTAGGAAAATAAAATCAACAATTTTATAGAACAGGCTGACAAATAATGTCGGCCTGTTTTTGTTTAAGAGACTAAGTGAAAAATTAATTTTCATTCTTGTTAAAAAAAGATAAAGTTTACTGAAATATTAAATCTTATTCTAAACTTTACAAATAAATAATATACACTGAAAATGAATTTGTCCTTTTCAACATTATAAAAGAAAAATGAAATTAAAAAACATTGTAAGTTTTATTGTTATATTGAGTTCAAGTATCTGCTTTAGTCAGAGTAAAGAAATTGTACTCGACAAAATCGCTGCTCAGATTGGAGACAACATCATATTGCTATCTGATATTCAGTCTCAAATAGAACAAATAAAAGCTTCAGGAGACACACTTCCTCCAAATAGTCAGTGCCTCGTTTTAGAAGAAATCATGTTTCAAAAACTTCTTCTTCATCAAGCTAAAATAGACAGTATTGTAATTAACGATGCTCAAGTAGATGCTGAAATGGAAAATAGATTAAGAACGATAGAGCAACAAATTGGAAGCCGTCAAAAATTGGAGGAATTTTATGGTAAAACAACAACAGAATTAAAATTAGAATTTAGAGATGTTATAAAAGATCGATTACTTTCACAAGAAATGGAAAGAACAATTACAAATAATGTAACTGTAACACCAAAAGAAGTAAAAGATTTTTTTGGGAAAATTCCATCAGACAGTGTTCCGTTAATAAACACCCAATTAAGTTTTCAGCAAATTGTTAACTACCCAACAATAACAAAAGCTGATAAACAACTTGCTTATGATAAATTAGAAGAAATTAGAAAAACAATTGTTGATGAAGGTAAAAGTTTTACTTCCATGGCAAGAATCCACTCAATGGATCCAGGAAGTGCTAAAGATGGCGGAAAAATTACAGCTACTAGAGGGATGATGGTTCCAACTTTTGAAAACACTCTTTTTAACTTAAAAGTAGAAGAAGTTTCAAAAGTATTCGAATCTCCTTACGGATATCATATTATCAAATTATTAGATAGAAAAGGAGATGATTATACTGTTCAACATATTTTAATAATTGCTCAATACAGCAATGAATCTCTTATACAGTCAGCAAATAAAATTGATTCTTGTTATGCAGCATTGAAAGCAGGTTTAATAACATGGGATGAAGCAGTATTAAAATATTCAAATGATGAATTAACGAAACAAAACAAAGGAATTATAACAAATCCTATCACTTCTGAACAAACTTGGGATATGGAAAATTTAAGTCAAGTTGATCCTCAAATTTTTGTAATTACTGACGCAATGGAAAAAGGCGATATATCATCTCCTAGTTTATATGCAGATATTTATGATCATAAAGAAGGTATTCGAATTGTTCGTTTAATGGATCGAACAGCTCCACATAGAGCAAATTTATCAGATGATTATGCGCTAATTAAAAGAGCAACTGAAAATGATAAAAAACAAAAAACAATTAATGAATGGATTATCTCAAAAATATCTCAATCTTATATTCGAATAGATCCATCATTTGATGATTGTATTTTTAAAAATTCGTGGAATACGATAATTAAATAAATTTGAAATTCATTTAATAGATTTATTATATTTATACCTTCTTAAAAATCAAATTATAATGTCAGATAAAGCAGCCGTTGATCAATTAGTAATTCATTACAAAGAATTAAAAAACGAAATTCACAAAGTTATAGTTGGTCAAGATGATGTAGTAGATCAAGTTCTCATTTCCATTTTTTCCAAAGGACATTGTCTTTTAGTTGGAGTACCTGGACTAGCAAAAACTTTATTAGTAAATACCATTGCGCAAACATTAGGTTTAAGTTTTAATAGGGTTCAATTTACGCCTGATTTAATGCCATCAGATATAATTGGTGCCGAAATATTAGACGAAAATAGAAATTTTAAATTCATCAAAGGTCCCTTGTTTAGTAACATTATTTTAGCTGATGAGATCAATAGAACACCACCTAAAACGCAATCGGCACTTCTAGAAGCAATGCAAGAAAGAGCAGTAACAACTGGTGGGACAAATTACAAATTGCCTTCTCCATTTTTCGTTTTAGCTACTCAAAACCCAATTGAACAAGAAGGGACTTATCCCCTACCCGAAGCGCAATTAGATCGTTTTATGTTTAATATTTGGGTAGATTATCCATCATTCAATGAAGAAATGGCTATTGTAAGAGCTACAACTTCAGATACCAAAATTGAATTAAAACAAATACTAACTGGAGAACAAATTTCAGAATATCAAGAATTAGTTCGAAGAGTTCCAGTTCCTGATAATGTATTAGAATATGCTGTTAAATTAGTCGGTAAGACTAGGTTCAATAACAGTTTAGCTCCTCAAATTACAAAAGATTTTATTACATGGGGTGCTGGGCCAAGAGCTTCACAATATTTAATTATTGGGGCAAAATGTCATGCACTTTTAAATGGTAAATTTTCTCCAGATATAGAAGATGTAAAAGCAGTTTCAAAACCAATTTTAAGACATCGATTGGTTAGAAATTATAGAGCAGAAGCAGAAGGATTTACAATGGATAAAATTATTGATAGTTTGTTATAAGTAACAACCAAAATTTTATATTTTATGCGTATTCAGAAATGTTTACGCTTTTTTTTTGGTCTATTTTATTTTGAGGTGCTGGCTTTATAATTTAATTTTTAAGCTAATTTTTAAAAATGTCAAAATTCTATCTGATATTTAAAATAAAAACTATTAATCTTGAAATTTTTCATTCGTACTATTAGATTTATTTAAGACTTAAATAATTAGATTCGTCAATAATTCCTACTTTTTAGTATCGCCCTAAAAAGTAGGCAAAAAGGTCTAGCACCTCAAAATAATTTCAAGCCTTTTTTTTCTAAAAAAACAATAAAATTGAAATATATCGGAAAAATATTCTGACACCAAGAAAAAATATACATAATTAAAACACTGAAAAACAAGTTTATAATCCAAAATCATTAATTAATTTAAAAAATAATAGTACTATGTATTGCATAATACAATCTTTTACATATATCTTTGTATAAAATTACAAGATATGAGTTTAGAGAATACGCAAGCACAAATGCGAAAAGGAATTTTAGAATTCTGTATTCTTTCGATATTAGAAAAAAAAGAAGCTTACCCTTCCGAAATTTTAGATAGATTGAAAGATGCAAAGCTAATAGTAGTAGAGGGAACGTTGTATCCTTTACTTACTAGGTTAAAAAATATGGAACTTTTAGCATATCGATGGGAAGAGTCCAGCTCAGGTCCACCAAGAAAATACTATAGTCTAACTAAAATGGGGAAAACTTTTTTAGAAGAACTTCAAGTAACTTGGGATGAATTGAGTAAAGCAGTAACAAAAATAATTAAAAACTAAAGAGTATGAAAAAGACAGTATCAGTCAACATAAAAGGGATGAACTTCTTGATCGAAGAAGATGCTTATGAGTTATTACAATCATATATGAATCGACTAACTCATAGTTTACGAAACGAAAAAGGAAGTAAAGAAATCATCGAGGACATTGAGTTTAGAGTAGCAGAACTTTGTTCAAGTCACTTAAATGAAAAAAAACAAGTTATCGAAAAAGAAGATATTGAAGACATTGTTAAAACATTAGGTGAGCCAGAAGAATACGTTGAAGGAATTGAAGACTTCACACAAGAAAATAAAACCAATTCATTTGAAGATAAGCAATCATCTACCAACCGAAGACTTTTTAGGGAGATGGAAAATGCTAAAATAGCAGGTGTTTGTGGTGGTATTGGTAAATATTTCGATATTGATGTTGTAATTATTCGAGCTATCTTTTTAATTGTATTTTTCTTTTTTGGATTCGGACTACCTATTTACATTTTGCTTTGGATGATTTTACCAATTGCTTCCACTACTATTGATAGATTAAAAATGCAAGGTAAACCGATTACAGCTGAAACGATTAAAGAAGAAGTTGAAAGTGCTACAAACAGATTAAGTACTGCTTCTAATTCATTTGCAAATAAAATAAGTAAAGGTGGGGTTTATTCTCAACGATTTGGTTCAATTGGACAAATTATAAAGTCCTTTTTTGGAATAGCTTCCATTTTTATAGGATTAATTATTTTAGGCTTCTTCATATTATTAATTTTCGGTTCCAATATTATTCCTTTTGGAAGTGATGAACAATTCATGTCTCTTACTGACATAGGTAAAATCGTGTTAGAAGGAAAATCAGATGTTTATTGGGCATGGGTAGGTGTTTCAACAGCAAGTTTATCAGCTATTTTCTTTTTACTTATTTTTGGAACTAGACTTATTTTTAATTTCAAAAATAAACTAACCAAAATAAGTTTAATTTCACTCGTTTTCATTGGATTTTCTGGCGTCATTTTATCAACCTATATTGGAGTTAAATCAGGTAGAGAAATGGTTTTTGAAGGTGAATTAGAAAAATCAATTGGGGCGGTTGATGCTGATACTTTAAAAATAGAATCCCATTTTAAAAAATTAAATAATTCAAACATTAAAAGTAACGGAAACTCTGGTTTTGTAACGATTGACGGTAACAAAATAACTGATTCAGGAATTCATTTTGAATATACTGAATCAAAAGATTCATTGTACCACATTTATCAAATACTAACAGCGAATAGTTCAACTCATAAAAAAGCTGAAAGAAAAGCAAATAATATTCAACATTCTATTTTAATTTCTAACAATATTTTACATGTAAATACGAGTTTTAGTTATCCAAAGTCGGATAAATTAAGAGATCAAGAGGTGATAATAATCATCCAAATTCCAAAAGGAAAATTTGTTGAAATCGACAATCAAAAAGTTAGAATGAATTTTACCAGTCGTGATATAAACATAAATATTAATGGTCTTGGTGATCTTGATGAATTAGAAAAATTAGAATTGTTAGATAAAGACTATGATGAAGATTATTCTAAAAAAGAAGGCATATTAGAAGCAAATGGCTATTATGAATCTTGGGATTAATCAATTATAAATTTCAATAAAAAAACATCTTTTTATAAAAAATAGAGTCTCCCTAAAACCATTGGCAGACTCTATTTTTTTAATTTTTAAACCTATTTATCTTAATGTAACAACAATGGAAGATAATAGTCATCCAACTTTCTAGAATATTAATCTAAAAAACGAAAGAAATCGAAAAAAACACCTTATATTTGCATTCGATTTAAAGAATATAATTCAATTAATGCAAGAAAAGTTTAATATCCCCACCACTGATAATAGTGAAATATCCATTAAAGATATTTATCTTCAAATTATTTTTCTCCTTAAAAAAAAATACACGATACTGACCTTCTTACTTATTGGTACTTTATCAGGCTATTTAATATATCTTCAAAGTTCAAACAAAAAAAATATAATTTATAAAAGTTCAGGATTAATGAATACAAATGTTGTTCAATCTGAAATTATAATTGATTTAATCAAAACACTCAATCAAATGGATATTTCATTAAAAGCTAAAAAAATGAATATTCCTATTAATTCGGCAGCATCGATTAAATACATTGCAGCCACTTTATTAACAATAAATAAAACAAAAGAAGATATTTTAACATCTGACATGATTCAATTCCATTTACTTTATCAAAACATTGATATCAATCGATACAGTGAACTTATAAAAGGCATGCTCTTTTATATAAATTCAAATAAATATATTCAAGAAAAAAAACAAAAACTGAAATTAATTCAAAAAGAGAAAACACGATTATTAAAAATTGTGAATAATGAAATGCTGAAAATCGACAAAATAAATAGTAATATTGTCAATAAAGAAAAGTCTTTCAATCAATTAAACTATGAATTTGAACTTTCAAATGTCGACTTAATAAAAACGAGACAAAATTTAGAAAACCAAATTTCAAATCCAATAGCAATCGAAATTATCGATAAAGGATACCCAACTCTTTACTCAAAAAAGCCTAACCTTATATTAAATTTAATTTTATTTTCAATATTAGGTATCATTGTCGGTGTAGGTTTTATTTATTTTAGGATATTATTAGTTAAACTTAAAAATCAATCAATTTAATTATTTGTCGATTCATCAGATACAAATCGACAAATAATTAAAAATTATTTTAAGCTACAGGAATTTCTTTTAATACGTTTAATAAATATTCCCAATATTTTTGAACAGAAGAAATTTGAACCTTTTCGTCAGGTGAATGAGCAGCTCTTATGTTTGGACCAAAAGATATCATATCAACTCCAGGTAAATGTTTTCCTAATATTCCGCATTCTAGTCCAGCATGACACGCTTTAACTTTTGGTTCATCTTTATATAATTTGCGATATAAATCAGTCATTAGTGTCAAAATAGCAGAATTAGGATTTGGTTGCCATCCTGGATAATCTCCTTTTTGAACAACTGAACATCCCATATTTTCAAATGAAGCTTTAATAGAAGTTGCGATATCTGTTTTCGTTGATTCCACACTACTTCTTTGTAAAGATTGAGTTTCAAATGAGCCATTTTTCAAAATAACACGAGCAAGACTTGAAGAAGTTTCTACTAAACCTTCAATATCTGGACTCATTCTAAAAACACCATTTGGAACTGAATATAACGTGTTAATAATTTTCACTAAATCTTCTGAAATTATCGCTTTTTCATTAGTAGAACTAACTTCCCAAGAAATTGATAAATTTGTTTCAACTGTTTTAAACTCAGTTTTTAACAATTCAGAAATCTCTTCTAATTTTAAATCAACTATTTGTTTATCAGATGAATTAAAAGCAATAATTGAAACTGATTCTCTTGGAATTGCATTTCTCAAACTACCACCATCCAAAGAAATTAATTGAATTTTATTTGAAGCTTTTAAACTATAAATCAATCTATTCATCAATTTATTAGCATTCCCTCTCCCCTTGTCAATATCCATTCCTGAATGCCCTCCTAAAAGACCTTTTACTGAAATTTTATAGATAATTGAATCAGCATATACATCTTCTAATCGACATGTATAAGTTGTATTTGTATCAATTCCTCCTGCACATCCAATAGATAATTCATCATCATCTTCAGTATCCAAATTTAATAAGATTTTACCTTCAAAATTCGCCCCATCTAAATGCATAGCGCCTGTCATACCTGTTTCTTCATCAATAGTAAACATGGCTTCTATAGCAGGATGATCAATGTTTTTAGAAGCTAAAAGAGCCATAATAGATGCTACTCCAATACCATTATCAGCTCCAAGAGTAGTTCCATTTGCTCGTACCCAATCACCTTCAATAATCATTTCAATTCCTTGTGAGTCGAAATCAAAAATTGTATCTGAATTTTTCTGATGAACCATATCTAAATGAGATTGAAGAATAACTTTCGCCCGATCTTCCATCCCTTTTGATGCAGGTTTCTTTATTATTACATTTTTGATTGAATCCTGTAAGGTTTCTAAATTTAATGACTTACCATAGTTCATCATAAAATCGATCACTTTTTCTTCTTTTTTTGAAGGCCGAGGAACTGCATTTAAATCTGCAAAATTACCCCATAATTCTTTCGGTTCTAAATCTTTTACTTTCATTTTTATTTTTTAAGGGCTTAGGGATTTGGTCATAGGTCTTAGGAAAATCCTTAATTCTATAAATCCAATTTCTTCAGCCAAATTTTATACTTAAACATTCATTTTTATGCTACCCTATGACCTAGTTCTAAAATTCACAAAAAGACCTATGACCTTTGACCTAAAACTTTTTCAATATACAAATCCTCTACTTTTTTACGTGCCCAAGGTGTTTTTCTTAAAAATTTTAAACTGGACTTCACACTGGGATCATTCGTAAAGCAATTAATTGGAATCAGATAACCAAGATGTTCCCAGCCATATTTATCTTCCAATTGTTTTACAATTCTCTCTAAAGTTATACCGTGTAAAGGATCCATTTTTTATTTAACCAATTTTCTATATTTAATACGTTTTGGAGCATTATCACCCAAACGTTTTTTTCTATTTTCTTCGTATTCAGAGTAAGATCCTTCAAACCAGAAAACTTCAGAGTCACCTTCAAATGCTAAAATATGTGTACAAATACGATCTAAGAACCATCTATCATGAGAAATAATTACTGCACAACCAGCAAAATTCAAAATTCCTTCCTCTAAAGCTCTTAGTGTATTTACATCAATGTCATTTGTAGGTTCATCCAATAATAAAACGTTCGCTTCTGTTTTCAATGTCATCGCTAAATGCAAACGATTTCTTTCACCTCCTGATAAAATACCTACTTTTTTATTTTGATCTGAACCTGCAAAATTGAATTTAGAAATATAAGCTCTTGCATTCACTTTTTGATTTCCAATTTCTATTAATTCCAATCCATTTGAAACAACTTCAAAAATTGTTTTATCTGGATGAATATCTTTATGAGCTTGATCTACATATCCTACAACAGCAGTTTCTCCAACAACGAATTCACCATGATCTGGTTGTAATTCATTCATAATCATTTTGAAAATGGTCGTTTTACCAGCACCATTTGGTCCAACAATCCCTACAATTCCAGCTGGTGGCAATTTGAAATTTAAATTATCGTACAATAATTTGTCTCCAAAAGCTTTACCAACACAAACTGCATCAATTACATTGTTACCTAAACGAGGTCCATTCGGAATTGGAATTTCCAACGTTTCTTCTTTGTCTTTTAAGTCTTCCGACATTAATTTATCGTAGTTCGTTAAACGAGCTTTGCTTTTCGCTTGTCTCGCTTTTGGATTCATACGTACCCATTCTAACTCACGAGCTAACATTTTTTGACGCTTAGAAGCTGTTTTTTCTTCAGCTTTCAAACGATTTCCTTTTTGATCTAACCAAGATGAATAATTCCCTTTCCAAGGAATACCTTCTCCTCTATCTAATTCTAAAATCCAGCCAGCAACATTGTCTAAGAAATATCTATCGTGTGTTACTGCAATTACAGTTCCTTTATATTGTTGTAAATGCTGTTCTAACCATTCAATTGATTCAGCATCTAAGTGATTGGTAGGTTCATCCAATAATAAAACATCTGGAGATTTTAATAATAAACGACAAAGAGCAACTCGTCTTCTTTCTCCACCAGACAATGTTCCAACTAATTGATCATCAGGCGGACATCTTAAAGCGTCCATTGCACGTTCCAATTTTGCATCTAACTCCCAAGCATCCAACGAATCAATAATATCTTGAACTTCTCCTTGACGAGCAATTAATTTATCCATTTTATCAGGATCATTTAAAATATCTTCGTCCATGAATGAATTATTGATTTCTTCGAATTCTCTCAGAGCATCAACTGTTTCTTGAACACCTTCCATCACGATTTCTTTAACCGTTTTTGTTTCATCCAAAATCGGTTCTTGCTCTAAATATCCTATCGAAAAGTCTTTTGAAGAAACAACATCACCTTGGTAAGCCTGATCTAAACCAGCAATAATTTTCATTACTGTTGATTTTCCTGATCCATTTAAACCGATTATTCCAATTTTTGCTCCGTAGAAAAATGAAAGGTAAATGTTTTTAATGATTGGTTTTCCTGCTGGTGTTACTTTTGATACACCAACCATTGAAAAAATGATTTTATTATCTTCTGACATGTTTTTTTTTTTGAAAATCAAAGATAGTAAAAATAAATAGGATAATTTTAATAAAAAATAAACTAATCAGAGCAAGCGCATTTTGATTTTTTAAACACTTATATTTAAATAAAACACCCTGTTTTTAAATGAGTTTAAATGCGTTTGTTCTGGAATAAAAAACCGAGTTCAAATAATCGATATTAAAATAAATACTATTTTTACATCAATTATGATTTCTACAACTATGAAAATGAAAAATGTAAATTACTTAAAAATAAAAATCTTATTTATCCTATTTTGGACTTCTACGTTTACTTTTTCTCAATCAATATGGACTGCAGGACCAATGCTTCATATTAATATTGGAAACGATAAGGTGCGAGCTTCTTGGGGGTTCGAATTTGCTTATTGGAATTTTTCTCACTTTCCTTATAGTTATGATTTTTGTACAGAATTTGAAAAAAAAAGAATTAGACTCTATGGAGAAGTTCAAACAGGATTTGGATTAGGTGGAATTTCAGCAGGACCAGTTTTAGAAATTCAAACGGATGTACCAGCTATTAGATTAGGATTTCAAACAAGTATATGGGGTAATTATTTTCTTGGTTTTGATTTAAGATACAGACGAATTGATAATAAATCATTCTTTTGTCCAGGAACATACGTGAAAATGGGGTTTCATAGTAGAGATGAAAACGGTGATGAAATTCCACATTCAAATTCGAGTTCTTTTGATTTTGGTGATTAATGAATTAATTCCTTATTTTTATCCTAAAAAGTCAACACAATGTCTATTTCAAAATGTCTAATTATACTTTTTTGTTTTAAAGTACTATTAACGAACAGTCAACAAGTTAATTTAAAGTCAGCTACAAATGTTTCGACAATTCCTTATTATGAAAAAAATGAATACCGTACTTTTCATGTAACCGAAAAGGAAATAAGGCTAGAAAATGAAGATAAAGTTGACGAAGCACCACTCACATTTAAATATGATATAACTTTCAAAGTTAAAACAGTACTGATACTAATTATACGATGGAAATGACGTATAAAAACTTTTTCATCAACAAAGAAGCCGAAAATTACAGTGAAGCGATGAGAAAGATAACTGAAAATTTAACGATTCTCTATTACACAGATCAATTCGGTCAATTTGATACAATTATTAATTTAAAAGAATTAACTTTAAAAATGTCATTGGCTTTTGATGTTATTTTAAAAGAAGAGTTAGCAAAAGTTGATGAGAAAGATAGTTATCTAAAATCGGTCATCGAAGAAGAATTTAAAACAACGAAAGAACTATACCTTAAACCAGAAAATATTGAAATAATTCTTTTAGAAGACATTGGTGTTATTCATGCTTTATATGGTGACGAGCTCACTTTAATGAAACCTAAAGAGAATATAATGGATTATATCTTATTTAATAAGAAGTCCATTTCTGGAAAATCAAGTTCTTTGTTAACAAATATCAATAAAGTCAATAATGATTGTAAAATCGAAATAACTGATAAGCCAAACGCAGATGAATTACAATTACACATGAAATCTTTAATGGAAATATTTGTTTCTGAAGAAGAAATCGAAAAGGGAAAAGCTTTCAATTTCAAATATAACAGTTCTACCAAAACAATTTATTTAATGAATTTAACCAATGGATGGATTGATGAAATTTCATTAGTAACGAAAATCAAAACAAATTATTTAAAAGAATCTGTTAAAGTTACAACGACTAAAGAGTATACGGTTTTTTAATAATTGATGTTAATAATTAGATCAAGGTTGAGGTTGATATTTTTTCCATGCTCTCGTCATTTCTCTTTTCCCTGGAGGACCTGGTAAAACTTCTACTGTAAATCCAACAGCTTTCATATTTCTTTTTACTTGACCTTTAGCACAATATGTAACTAAAAAACCACCTGTTTTTAGCGAATTGAACATTTTTTGAAAGACTTCTTCAGACCATAATTCATTTTGAACTCTAGGACCAAAAGCATCGTAAAAAACAATATCATAAAATTCGTTTTGGAGCTCAATATTTTGAATTTCACTATGAATTTTCTTTAAATTAAACCCCTTATAAATTTCAATAGATTGATTCCATTCTACTAAATGAAGTTGATTATAAAGATCTCTATTTTCTTCACCTAATAAACTTCCGTATTCTAATTCATCTAATTCTATTTGAGAAACAGGAAAAGCTTCAATTCCATGATACTCAATATTCACTTTAAGATCTTTAGAATTAATAGCTGTTAGACAAGTGTTTAATCCTGTTCCAAACCCCATTTCTAATATTCTTAATTCATTTTTATGTTTAAATTCTTCTAAACCATATTTCATAAAAACGTGATTAGCCTCTTGTAAAGCTCCATGAATTGAATGGTAGTTTTCTTCTAATTCAATGATTCTAATTGTTTTAGAACCATCTTCGGTTTTAATTATTTCACGTTTCATTTCATAAAGATAAGTATTTTAAAAATTTGAGGTCATTATGTAAAACATAATTTGTAAAAACGTATCTTTCAAGTCTTGTTTATCTTAATATAAATTAAAAATAAATAGAAAATGACTGTCAGAGAATTAATAGGAATTGATGAAATGTTAAGTCAAATATCTGTAATGCAGGAACTCTATCCAACTTTAACGGAAGTTCAGTATCATGAGATGTTGACTGATATGTTACCAAATAACAACTACGGACAAGTCGCAATTTTTGACAATGAGAATTGTGTTGGTATCAGTGGATATTGGTTAGGAACAAAATTATGGTGTGGAAAATACCTCGAATTAGATAATGTAATTGTTAGAAAAGAATATAGATCAAAAGGTGTTGGTAAAATATTATCAGAATACCTAGAAAATAAAGCACTTGTTAACAATTGTACAATTCAAGTTTTAGATGCCTATGCTGCTAACTACAAGGCTCATCGTTTTTATTACAATCAAGGATTCAGCCCAAAAGGATTTCATTTTATTAAAGTGATGGATGAAAAGGGGATCAGGTAGTTTTTGAGGTTGAGGTTACTCCAGATTAGAAAAGTATGTTTTTAAAAATTTACTCCATTATTTCGTATCAGAGACAATATCAATTAACAACCATTTTTCAAGTGTTAAGATAAATAATTGTTTTTCATTTTCAGACATATTTTTATAACGAGCTTGACCGTGATGTTTATTTTTTAAATTGAACCAAACAGCATCTACATTTGTAGAAATTGGAACAGCAGTAGAAGCCCAAGGATCCCCTGCCCCATTGATGTAAATAATTTGATTACCTTGCGTGGTGGCCCATTTAAAAACTTTAGTAGGTAATTCTCCATCAAAAGTTAAAGGAGTTTTATTCGGCATAAAAATCGCACTCGGATTTGAATTTCCTGACAACTCATTTAAAGCTGGAAGTAATCCTTTAAAATCAGTCGTTTCATAACTGTAATAACCTAATTGATTTCCAGATTGATAATAATGACTACCTAAACTTTTCATTTTACTGTCCGAAAAGAATTCCATACTTGAAACTTTATTTAAATATTTTAATGCTTTTTTCAAAGACACATCCTGTGTTGGTATTTCTGAACAAACTCCATTCCATTGCCAAAAAGAAAAAGAATACTCTAAAACAGCATATTCAAAAGCCTGATCAAAAGTTAAATAAGTAAAATTCAAACTATCTTTCTTATTTATTTTCTTTAAAATTTTCATTGACTTTTTTCTGTTTGAAAGTATCCTTGTCTGAAAATCCATCACTGCTTTTCTGCATTCAGCTGTATTTACAGTATCGAAAAAATGATATATCCTTTGATCTTCTACACTTAAGGCTAAAGGAGCAACATAAGGAATACTCACTTTTACATCATTAGGAAAAAAATAACGGTAATACACAGTTGTTTCCCCACCTTTACTAATTCCAGTACTGATCCAATCTTTTTTATAAATGGTACTAAAAACTTCTCGAATATGATGTAAATCAGCTGTTGCTTGTTCAATAGTTAAATATTTATAATCCATTCCTGTTGGAATACTATTCCCAAAAAAACGATGTTCTACATCCATTTGATTTGCACCAATTAATTTTGCAGGTTCAGTTATACTATTATAAGGAGATTCATACCCTTGCGTTACGATAACATTTTGTTTATCAAAACTAATATGTGATAACCAAACTTGTTGCTTAAATGTTCCTTTTGATGGATCAGAGTGATCAATTAATTGAGTAATAAAAATCTTATATGCAGAAACATATCCTTTAGGTGTAATCACTTTTTCAAAAGTAATATCTTTTAATTCTTTCAATTTTTCTTCAACAGTTTGAGAAAACATAAAAGCACTATTAAAAACTAAACTTATTACAACAATTATTCGTTTCATTTTTTTATTTTTTTATTTTAAAGTTCAACAATAGCTATACATAATTGTATTTCAATAACTTAATACTTTAATATGTAAACTTAATATTCACACTTAAAAAATATTACAGCCTATAATATTAAGCATTGCTACGTTATTCAAAATTAATTTATGAATAGTTAAAAAATAGTTATACACATACCAATTACTAATACAAAATTAACTACTCTTGTCTTTATAAATAACTTTCAATTAGCCTTCAATAAAATGAACACCATTTGAAAATCAGTTATATCTGTTAAGAAATTTTTATTTTAACTATTTTGCTAACCCTCCAAAGATTTAAAGCGCACAAAACCAACACAAACACAATAACATAACCCAATACATCATAATTTTCAAGTGGGCTATATTTTGTTTTTTGATGAACAATCATTCCTCCTATCAATGTTGCAATAGCTCCTGATAATTGCTGTAAAGAAGAATTAACACTCATAAAAGCCCCTCTGTCTTTCATTTCTGGTAAAACAGAAACAAGTGCCATGGAAGGTACCATTCTTGACATTACTCCCATCATCATTGTTACATTCATTACTAGAATTATCCAAAATGGTACAGGTGTCATTCTTGTATAAATTAAAATTACTACAACCATCCAAACAGAAGCTATAACAAACAAATTAAATTTATCCATAACATCACTCAATTTTCCTATAATTGGCATAATAAACAAGGTTGCAATTCCTGAAATCATAAACAACAAGGGTAATTGTTCGGCAGTAACTTTTAAATTATTGATAGCAAATACACTCCCCCACGGCATAATCATATACCCACCAATTGATAATAAAGCTGTTGCCATAAAACCAATTCTATAATTTCTTGGTTTAAAGGTTTGCAATAAATGTGTAAAAGCATTATCTGTTGTTTTAATTTTTAAATGTTCAGCAACAGGCTTTAAATATAGTTTGATAATAACTAAAATTAACAAAGAAAAGCCAACAATAAAAAAGAATGGAGCTTGCCAATTAAATTTATATGCTATTGCAAGACTAATAGGGATTCCTAAAACTTGACTTGAACCAAATCCCATTTGAATAAATCCCATTACTCTTCCTCTTTGTTCAATAGAAAATAAATCGGCAATAATTGCCATTGAGATTGAACTCATAACTCCTCCAAAAACGCCTGTAACGATTCTTGCTCCTATTAACATCGGATAGGTTTCAACCATACCACATAAATAAGTGCCTATAATAAATCCTACATAAAAAAACATTAATATTTTTTTGCGATCGAATTTATCTGCAAAACCAGCTGTTAATATTCCTGAAACAAAAGCACTAACGGCATACGAAGCTACTACAACACTAAATTGAGAAGGAGATAAATTCATTGATTTTTTCAGCAAATCACCTAATGGGGACATCACCATAAAATCCAATACAACAGTAAATTGAGTTAATGCTAAAAGAAGAATTACCATTTTTTGGTAACGATTGAATTTTGTTTTAGAAGAAGATCGTTGGTTTGAATTTATTTCATCAATTATTATTTTATTTTTCATGCTATAAAATTACATTAAATAAATAATGTATGGTTTACTATAATGTCATAAAAACAGGGCTAACGCATTTTGTTTTTAAATGAAAAGCCCTCAATCGAGAGCTTTTCATTTGTTTTACTTCTTTTTAATTTTGGTGAATCATCATTTTTTCACCATTTACCTTTTTCACTACTAATGACTTGCTAAAATTTAAGATAGCGTTCAACGTTTCGTTTTTAGGTTCCAATTTAAACTCTTTGGTTTGAGCAATTTTAGTGTAATTTTTAACCATATAGTATTTTATTAAGTTATACTCATTTAAACGATTAGAAAATTAAATTATTGCATTATTTAATAAATTAATTTCATCTTTTAGTCAATTGAGTATTTATACTTACTCTATTCTTGTATTTACATAGATTTTATATAAATTCTTTCTTTATTTATTTATTAATAGATAAATTAAAAAAATGTATATTAATAGTAAGAATACAATACAATGGCTACTACTATGAACCTATTTAATAAAATATGTGTTAACCTTTTAAAGGTTATAGTCGTTGTATTTTTATTTATCTCTCATTCAATTTCACAAACTCCCGGTCTAATTTATGAATCTGCAACTGGAGCTGGCGCTGCTGTTTTAGACCCAAATGGAGATGGATTCACTTCTGCAACTACCGCAGGATTTACAACAGATGATCAAACTCAAAGTGAAATTAATTATGTTTCGTTTCCTTTTGGTTCAGTTGAACCCGATTCGGACTTAGATAATGCACCTGATTGTGGATATACTGATTTCGTAGATGCAGGAGACAAAGATGCAGCTCAAAGATGTTTATCTGGCGGTTATTGGAAATTTAGATTAAGAATGGGAGGAACATCTCCCAATGCAAAAAGTTATTCCATTTTAATAGATACGGATGGACTATTTGGAAATACTGGTGCAACAGCCGACCCTCATTATACTATATACAATCCAGGTTTTGAAATTGAAATTGTTTTAGCAACAAAATTTGGTGTTTATGTTTATGATGTGAATACTCCCAATTGCTCTCCAGTTATTTCATATGCAGGTACTACTAACTACCAAAAATCAGTTGCTTTAACAACAAAATGTAGCGATGCCGATTATTTTTTAGATTTTTTTGTAACTTTTAGTGACGTCGCTACAGCATTTAGTATCACTTCTGCAACCTCAATGAGATATGCAATTGTTAGCAATACTGGTTCAAACACTTCCAGTATCTGTAGTCCTTCTTCTGCTTCTGATGTAGCAGGCAGTGGTAGTTTCACAAATTTAGGTACGGTTTTAACAAGTATATATGATGCGCAAGGCCCTTGTTCTCCTGATGGAACAGGTTGTTTATTGACTTCAAACTGTCCTGTTATTACAACAACTTTAACTTCAGGAGGAACTTCTGTATCTGGTACTTCAACAGAAGCAAATGGAACTACTATAAATTTATACAAAAATGGAACTTCTATTGGTTCTACAACTGTTTCTGCAGGAGCTTGGTCAATTTCGGGATTAACAGCTTTTGTAGCAGGAGATATAATAACTGCTACAGCTACAGCATCTGGAGAATATGTTTCTTCTGCAAAATGTAATACTTTAACAGTATCTAGCGCAACTTGTACAAATGCTGTAACAAGTGTAACGGTTTGTAATGCCGATAAAGCTGTTCAAGGATTAGCAACAGCTGGTGCAACAATCCGTTTATATAATTCATTAGGTGTACTTCAAAGTCCTACTGGAGGAACTACTTGGAATGCTGGAACTTCAACAATTACTGCAACTACTTTACCTTCATCTCTTGCCCCTACTACAGACAATTTTTTATGGAAATGTAACGCTGCTGGAGCTAGCACATCATGTGGCGCAGGTGGTGGACCATGTTTAGCAGATGGAAGTTATTATGTTACAGCTCAATCTGATGGCCAATGCGAATCTGAAGCACTTTGGTTTTGTAATGATTTAGCTGGCACGACGGCAACACCAACTATAAGCACAACTATTTCAAGTTCTACAACCTCCGTTTCAGGAACTGTCCCATCACCTGATGATGCTGTTGCTGTAACTGTTTATTTATACAAAAACTCTATTCTAGTTGGAACAGTGTCTACAAGTAACGGAGCATGGACAATAAGTAGCTTAACATTTACAGGTTGTGATTTAGTAAAAGCGATGGCTGTAAGAACTGCAGCAACCGAAAAATGCTCATCCCCTTATTCCACTGTTCAAACAGTTAATTCTGGTACAACTACTGCTCCCGTTATTTTAGGTACTTATTGTACAACAACGACTATTTCAACCGTAAGTGGTATTTCTTCAGAAGCAGATGGAACAACAATTCAAGTGTATGATAATGGTGTTGCAGTAGGTTCTACGACAACTGTTTCTAGTGGAGCTTGGAGTGTTACAGGTTTAGCAATCTCTTCTGGACATACAATTACAGCTAAAGCAACTAAATCATCCAATTGCAGTTTAATAAGTGCAGCTTCTACTGGTGTTATTGTTTATACTCAAAGCACATCTACTTCTCTTGTGGTTACAACAAGTCCAATAGTTGAACAAGCATCAACTGTTTCTGGAACATACACAACAAATGGATCGACAGTTCAATTGTACTTAGATGGAACCGCAATTGGTTCTCCAGCAACAGTTGCTGGAGGTGCTTGGTCTGTAACAGGTTTAGCGAGTTATGATTTAACTGTTGGAGGAGCTGTAACAGCAAGTGTTACACTGGCAGGTGGCTGTTCAAGTGCTACCGTTTCTGGTGGAACTGTAGTTTGTATTTCCCCAACAACCTCCTTAACTGTAACTCCTTCTAGTGCATCTTTGTCTCCAGGTAATCCTGTCACAGGTATTCAAGTTCAACTTTCAGATGCTAAAATAATCTATCAATGGTATTTAGAGGATGGAGTTACTGCAACAGGCAATTCGGTAGTTGGAACAGGTGGAACAATTACAATGGCTTCTGGTAATTTAAGCTCGAGCACAACTCTAAAATTAAAAGCATTCAAATTACCTGCTGGTTCATGTAGTGCTTTTTTAACAGCTACAATTCCTGTTACCGTAACTTTACCTATTGAATTATTATCATTTTCTGCTATGAAGATTGGTAGAAGTAATGAAATTCAATGGACAACATTGAGTGAATTGAACAATGATTATTTTACAGTTGAAAAAGCAAATGAATCATTTAACTTTGAAATGTTTGGAATAGTGAATGGTGCAGGAAATTCTACAGAATGTATTAATTATTTTTTGATGGACTACAATGTACAAAATGCAATAAATTATTACCGTCTAAAACAAACAGATTTTGATGGTGAATTTAAATATTCTTCAACAATTTCTATTGACAATAGGAATTTAGAAAAAGAAATAATAAGTATTGTAAATATTCTTGGCGAAGAAGTAAATGAAAATTATCGAGGAGTTGTATTGATTCATTATTCCAATGGATCAACTGTGAAAGCAATTCAATGAAATTTATTTCTTAAAAAAACTATCCAACACTCGTTCATTGTGAAATCCTTTTGAATCTAAAAACTCAATAAAAGTCGATAGTTTAGCTTTAATTTCTTTCGGATTCCAGTCAGATAATCCTTCCCATTTTACATGTGCTAGAAATTTACTATTTGCATTTGGAACTGAAATATCTTCAAATCGAATGTGCTCTGTATATCCTTTTATGTGATTTACGAAGGCTGTTGAAACACGAATGTATCCATTAATTGCTCCTGCAGAAAGATTTTGATTTGTTAATTCAAGTCTGAATTCTTCTACAAAATCAGCCATTTGATTATTGAACGCTTCTTTAATGTCCCAATACTCTTTATCTTGTTTTGATACCTCCATGTTTTATTTTTTATCTCCAAAAATATTTAAATTGACTAATATCAATATTTTCAGAAGTATAGCTGATTTTAATTAAATGTTTACCTGGTAAATAATCCATGAAATTTTCTGAGAACTTCACTCCTACTAGATTACTTGAAATCCAGAAATCACTTACAAATGTTTTATTTTCTATAATTAAAGTTGCTGTTTTATTGATTGGATCTATATCTTCAATTGAATATTTAAAATCCTTTACAGCTGCTTTTTTATGTTTTAAGGCAATATGTGAAAACCCTCTTTCATGTTTTGTTCCTGTAGCATCATTCCATTCGAAATGAATAACATAACTTTTATTTATTTCAGAAGAAAATATACTCGATGAAAATATTTTTTCTACCGAACCTTGTTTAATGTTTAAAATTAAAACACTATCACTTTCAATTTTTCCAGATAAATCATGAATTCTATATTTTACATTACACTCAAAAGAATTTGGACTATCTGAAACCAAGTAATAATCTTCTTTTCCCAACGTTTCAATTTTAGAGACAATTGCAACATCTTCATAATCTTTTTGAACAGAATATTGCAACGCTTTCCAATTTCCAAAATAATCAATACTCGACCAAGTTGGAGCTTGCCAACAATCATTTATTTGCCAATACAATGTCCCCATGCAACGAGGCATTCCAACACGATGACTTGCAACTGCGATACTAATCGCTTTTGATTGTGTCAATTGAGAATAGTAAACAAACTCTTCAAATGTTTTCGTTTTTCCATATAAAATAGTCGCTTGTTTCAAAATCATTCCATTTCCAACGTAACTTTTTTGGTGATGTTTCATGACTTGAGATTCTAAACTCCAATCTTTTTTATCAGAAAAAGTAGATAAAGTTGAAAATTCAGGAAATGATTGAAATCCATATTCCGCATTAAATCTACCAGACTTTTTTCCGAAATCTTCAATTGGATCTTTTCCATGCCAAACTCCCCAATAATGCATTGTTCCATGGTTGTAATATTCTTCTTTTCCCCAATTACTTAAAGGTGAAGTGTGGATATACGGCGAATTAGTAGATGCAGAAATGACAGTCGGAGCTAATTTCTTAAATAAATCATCATATGCTTTTTCAATCTCCTTGGCATCATCTCCATAAATGTTGTATTTTTTTTGAAATCCCCAGTTTTTCCAAGCAACATCTACTTCATTATTTCCATTAAAAAGTGTCAAACAAGGATGAGAAGCAATTCGAGGAATTTGATATTCAAACTCGCCTTTTACGTTTTCTAAATAAGCAGAATCTCCAGGATACATGGCACAAGCGAACATTAAATCTTGCCAAACCATAATTCCCAATTCATCACATGCATCAAAGAATACTTCATCTGGATAATAACCACCACCCCAAACTCGAACCATGTTGAAATTACTTTCTGCCATCGTTTCAACCATTTTACGGATATCGGAATCTTTTACTCTCGTCGGAAAAATATCCTGTGGAATATAATCACCTCCTTTACAAAAGATAGATCGATCATTTACTTTAACGACATAGCTTGTCCCCCATTGATCTGGAGCTATTATCAATTCTGTTTTTCTGACACCAAAACAAACAGTTAAACTATCGATAGTTTTTCCATCTATATCCATCAGAACCCATTTATCTGTATACATATTCTGACTTCCTTGACCTCTTGGCCACCACAATTTTGGATTATTTAAAACAACTGATCGAGATAATAAAGTACTTGTTGGATTCAACGTTACATCCCCAAAAAGTTTACTTTTCCAAGTAACACTTTCGGAAATAGGTGTACTTAAAAAGAGTTGAAAATCAATATTTGCCGTTGTTTCATTGTAATCAATTGTCGTACAGTTTTTTCCAACGATCCTTGTTTTATTATACCAATGCAAAAAGACAGGCTTTAAAAATCCAATTGTATTCATTCGTAAAGCCCAATCCCAACCAAATTGATATTGCGGTTTTCGAACCAACGAAGCAATGGCAATTTTCCCTACATCATTCGTTGCAGGATAATGAAATTTTTCAGTGGAATATCTTTCAGCATGATACATGACGGTCGGAGTGAAAACAACTTTAATAGTATTATAACCACAAATAAGAAATTTTTCAGCTTGAGAACGATACGGTTTGAAATTATTTTCAGCTTTAAAAAGAAGACTATCATTTAAATAAACAGAAGCGTAGGTATCAATTCCAGGGAATTCAATTTCAAAATGTTTGGACAACAATTGTTCTTCCGATAAATAAAATTTCGAAGTAAATTCCCATGTATGATCTTCAATCCAACCAAATTTCTCTTCATTCAAACCATAAAAAGGATCAGGAAGTTCTCCATTTGCAATCAATGATTGTTGAACAGAACCGTGTGTTCCTGCATCTATGATAGTATTTTTAATTGGATGTTTGAAAGTCCAAGTCAATTGTTTAGTTTGACTGAAGGATGAGGATATTATGATGAGTGTGAAGAATAATGTTAATTTCATTTGGTTTATTTTTGTAAAAAAACTATATAATAAAAGTAATAACTTAAATCAATTTAAACACTTTTAAAACTATTTTAATCAAGATAAACCCATTTTGAATTTTTAACCACAGATTTACACTGAGTGCCGCACCGCGAAGCAGCCACGAAGTGAACGTTTTTCAACGGAGGGAATGAAAACAAAAAATGCGTTTGCTTTGGTACACTTTAATGGGGTAAAAAAAATACATCATAATTATTAAAGAAAAAAGAGTGCTTCTAAAAATAGAAAACACTCTTACAAGCTAGTTCTTTACCGCTTTAGAATTCAAAGATATAAAAAACTAATTCAAAGAAAATATTGATTTTATTCATTTTTAGATTTTAATTCTTTCAGCCATTCAACAGCATTGGTTTTATTATTAAACGCTTTAAAAGGTATTTTAGGTTTTTTTATCATTAAAAATGCGTTAAAAATAAATTTGGTTATATGTGAATTAACAATTACTGCACAACCGTGTAAAAAATCTTGTCCATGAATATTAGCATAATCTCTAGCCTCTTTATTCATTGTTGTTAAATCTTTGATATCATAACACCAATACTGTTTTTCATTATTTGAAATTTCATGTCGAAGGTCGATTACACTTTTAATAACTTCATAATCCCCAATTGAAGACTTGATATATTCTGAATACAATATACCATTTTCAATCCAAAACCTAATTGTTTCATTTTCTAACTCTTTCATATTTCTTAAAATAAATTATACATTCGAATAAGATTCGATTAATTCCAAATTGTAAGTATCCTCAAATTTAACAAAAGCATTTAATTTCACAGTCTTAGCTAAATATTTTTGTTTTTCAAAATCAGCTGTAAGACCTAAATAAACAATTGATTTATTCAAATCATTTCCTCTTTTTACCATCTGAAACATCGTTTGCTTATAGATATGATGCGAATTTATATAGTCATAATTTAAACCAATTATAAATGGTGTGTAATGATCAAATCCAACAAAACCCATTATAACACCTGCTAAAACATTATTTTCTTTCAAGCGAATTTCAACAAATTCCCATTCAGGGTATTTTGAAAGCACTCGAATTGTTTTACTAGGGTAATCGAAAAAATTAAATGCATAATTTACTTTTTTAATGTTCATAAAAAGTTCAAAATATTGATCTGCTTCTTCATCTGTAATAGAATTTTTTATTACTATTTCAAATTTATCTAGATGTCTAATTGCATATTGTCGAATGTTCGCTCTTTTCTTACTTGATTTAATTAGTGACATTAATTCATCAGTTGTATTCCACTTTGGATTATTAACAATATTCATATTTGCCATTCTAATTTTGACAAACCCTTCATTTTCTATCATAGAAGTGAGAATATTCTCTTCTTGAAAATCTCTTAAAATAATTGTTTTAGCTTCTGTTTCTTTTTTTAATTCTACTGTATGATCAAGCATTTTTTGAACTGCTATTTTCCACTGAGGATGCTCTTCATCAACAAATATAAAGTCGCCTTCAGCAAATAATGTCCCCATAGCTAATGTTTTAGAACATAAATAGTATGGATCATCAACTCTAATTTCTTCAATTTTCTTAGATATATTTTCTAATGCCAACATATCGTCCTTATAAATACCACCTGTGAAAAATGTTGCTAATACGAGTTGTTCTTTTTCATCTTTAATTAACACATAATGGAAACTCCAATTTTCTTCTGGCTTCCCATTTCCCGAAAATATTTCCTCCATACATTGTAGACCAGAATGTGTATAATTTCCCCGATCTTTAAATACAGAATCCCATAATTCACAATCAATATCATTAATTGATGAAAATTGTTCTATGATTAAAGATGTATTTTGTTTTTCTTTAATTGTCTTTTGTCTCCCAATAAAAGGAACATTAAAATCTTGATATACTCTTTCAATTTGATCATTTTCTTCTTCAATTGCTTTGGGAAAATGATAAGTTAAAGTCTCTACAAAACTAAGGATGTCATCTTTTGTCACATGTCTTGTAACTGTAAATCTCAAGCCTGATTTATCATTCGGAACCGCAGGAAAGGTAGCAGTATTCACATAAAAACCTTCCTCTAAAATTCTATTAACAAAATTATGAGTAACTTTATTCAAGCCTCCACCAATAAAATAAATAGGAGAATTAGGAGCTGAAATATTAGGCAAATTATTCTCAATCAACAATTTATCCATATACGAAGTTAAATCAAATAATTCTTTTTGATATTCATAAATTTCACTCGATAAATGCATTTTAGCAGAAGCAATTGCAGCTCCAGCACTTGCAGGAGTTAAGGGGTGTGAATAACTGTGAGGTCCACCAAAAATATCTACTTTTCTATACATTTCTTCATCTGAAAAAACTGCTGTACCACCAACACAACCAAAACCTTTTGCCATTGTAGAAATAACAACTATTTTTTTACTGACACCCAATCTATCAAATACATATCCAGCCCCATTTTCACCTGACCACCCCATGCCATGGGCATCATCAAAATACAGATGAAGTTTGGGATATTTATTCATTAAAATTTTGAGCCTATCAGTATCTGGAAAATCACCATGCATCGAATATACCCCATCTGCCATATACCAAATTCTGTTGTACTTATTAGAATCCTCTTTAAGAATATCTTCTAACATATCAAAATTAGAATGCCGAACCATTTTAATATCTGTACCTTGTAACTTTGTATTTTTACAAGGGAATTGAACACTAAAATGAACTTGTTGATCCAAAACAATTAAATCATCAGGTTTTATAATCGTACCTATTACCGAAATATGAGCGGTTGAAGTTGATGTATAACAAAGAACTTTATTATTATTAAAAATAGCTCCCATTAGTTCTTCCAATTCTCTTATGTAAGTTGGTCTCATAAAAATTCGACCCATAGAAAACTGCGTTCCATATTTTCTTAAATGATCTATTGCACCTTCGATAAATAAAGGGTGATTTTCTAAACCTAAATAACCACAAGTCCCAAAGTTCTTTAATTGTTTACCTCCAATAGTAAACTCTTTTCCATTAAAATATTTTTCATCTGAGTTAATATGAGTTAATCCTTTCAGTTTGGAAGATGAAAATATTGTATCGATAACATCTAAATAATTAGTATGATTTATTTTAGCCATTTTCACTTTAATTTAGTTAATACTCAGGTTAAAATTTATCTGTAAATTTTCGCAACGTTGATGCAGATATTTTATGTAAAATCGAATTTAAACATTCATTTTCAATTATAAAAATTTATTTTTATATAATTTTCAATTTGACTTTGCGATTTATAATTTCAATAGAAATGATTTTTAAATTGAAATTATTAGTGTTTTCTACCCCTTTAAATATTTTTATATTTACTTTTAAAAGAGTCACTTATAAGATCAATTATCAAAATTTCCTTAATTACAAAAAGTTCACTTGTAAAATATTTCTATCTCTTTGATAAAAAAAAAGAATGTTATTGAGCTATCCAACCACCATCAATAGGCATTGCTGTTCCAGTAATTAAGGAAGCTTCATTTGAAGCCAAAAAAACAACTAATTTACCGATAGATTCAACAGAAACAAAATCTTTTATAGCGTGTTTTTGCAACATAATTTTTGAAACAACCTCTTCTTCAGAAATTCCATGCGCTATAGATTGATCGATTATTTGTTTTTCAACAAGAGGTGTTTTTACATATCCTGGACAAATTGCATTGGAAGTAATACCAAAAGGTGCTCCCTCTAGTGCAAGAACTTTTGTTAACCCAATTACACCATGTTTCGCTGCTACGTATGCTGATTTGTACTCCGAAGCTACTAATCCATGTGCTGAAGCAATATTAATAATTCTTCCAAATTTTCGATCCTTCATTCCTTTCCAAACAAATTTTGATGCATAAAAAACAGCATTTAAATTCAATTGAATAATCTCATCCCATTTATTTATAGGGAAATCTTCAATTGGCGACACATATTGAATTCCAGCATTATTTACAAGGACATCTATACCTCCAAAATCTTTTTCTACACTATGAATCAAGTCTTTAATCTCATCTGAATTCATTAAATTTGTATCATAAAACACTGTCTTAACTGCGTAATCTTTACCTACTTTCTCGGAAATTTCTAAAGCATTTTCGTCTAATCCACAAAAAGCAATTGAATACCCAACTTTTGCAAACTCTATGGCTATCCCTAAACCAATACCACTCGTACTTCCAGTTATTAAAACGCTTTTCATATTAGGAATTAATAAAATCAATGATACCATTTGAAACTTGGTTTACACCTTCTAAATTTAAGGTATGACCTGCATTTTCAATTATCAGAAATTTACTTCTTGGAATCTGTTCTGCTACAACTTCTCCAAATGAAACTGGAAACAAACTGTCGTAACGACCGTGAATTACCAATGTATCAGAAGTGATTTTAGTGAGCTCTTCTCGAAAATCTTTTCTTTCTGATGTTGCTTGCATCAATTTAGCAAGTGATTTTGTGTCTACTACATCTTTTTTAACCGACTTAAATAGATCAATAGGAAAAAGAGGATTTTCAAAATATTTTTCGCTCAAAACATAAGGAAGCATCACATCTAACATCAAAGGATATCCACCAAATTCCAATGCATTTTTCCACGATAATTCTATAGCTTCGTAATAAGGTGTTTTATGAGCAAAAGTCGAGATTAAAATTATTTTTTTTAATCTTTCAGGATACAATAAAGCAAAGTGTTGAGCCACTATACTGCCATAAGATAACCCAACTATTATTGTTTCATTTATTCCAAGCAAATTCAAAACAGACATAACATCTGATGCATGCGTATCGAAATCTCTAACATCTGATTCTGTATCCGATTGACCTTGAAAAATAAAATCCATCAATATAACTTTATAATCTTTCTCAAAAAAAGGAACCATTAGTCCCCAAGAAAGGGTTGTTTGTGATAATCCATTCAGAAAAATAATTGATTTAGTAGCTTGTAAATTACCTTTTACTTCAAAATACACTTTTTTATGATCTACTGTTTCACTATACATAACGACATTAAGTTAAGAATTAATTTACTAAATTAAATGGAAACAGCCAATATTCAATGAATTATTGGCTGTTTAAAATAGTTTTCGAATTGATATTTTTAACGAATTAAGGCATAAACAATCCGCCATTTATTGAAATATCTGTACCAGTAATGTAACGAGCTTCATCAGATGCTAGATAAGCAACAGCTCCAGCAATTTCTTCAGGAGATCCCAGTCGGCCTTGAGGGATTTGCGCTACGATTTTATCACGAATTTCCTCTTTAATTGCCATAACCATGTCTGTTCCAACATATCCAGGAGAGACAGTATTGACTGTTATTCCTTTTTTAGCAACTTCCAATGCTAACGATTTAGAAAAACCATACATTCCTGCTTTTGTAGCTGCATAGTTACTTTGACCAAATTGTCCTTTATGACCATTAACTGAAGCAATACTAATAACTCTCCCCCAATTTTTTTCTATCATCCCTTCAATTACTAAACGTGTGCAATTAAAAACACTGTTTAGATTTGTATCAATCACCTCATACCATTGTTTGGGAGTCATTTTATGAAGAGGAGTATCTCTAGTTATTCCAGCATTATTTACTAAAACATCTATTGACCCAATTTCTTCAGTAATCTGTTTTACCATTTTTTCAGCTGAAGCAAAATTAGAAATATCACCTTCAACAATTTTCATGTCAAAACCCATTTTAAGTTGATTTTCCCTCCATTTTTTAGCTTCTTCACGCCATTTCATAGCCTTAGTGAAATCTCTATAATTTGCTACTACCGTATATCCATCTTTATATAATCGTTCACAAATTGCAGTACCCATACCACCAGTTCCTCCTGTAACTAATGCTACTTTATTATTTTTATCACTCATAAAAAAGGTTCAAAATTATTTAATTATTGATTATGACATTTTGCTATCAGGAGCTTGAACAATACATTTCTCTTTAACGAATCTACCTGGAGCTGGTTCGATAATTTTATATTTTGTATTACCCAATTTAGAAACCGATTTAATTTGTTTTCCAGATTTTTCTGAAAGACTTTTGATCCAAACTGTCCACCAACTTACTTGTTGATGTTTTGCAGTTTCTTTCCAAGCATCATATCCGTTTTCTAATTTTCCATCAACATAGCATCCGTATTTATTTTTTGATGGAGGATTAGCTACTCCCATAACGTGTCCTGATTCTCCTAAAATAAATTCAACAGGACCACTTACAAGTTCGGTAGTTGTAAAAGTAGTATGAGGTGGCGAAATATGATCTTCGATTAAGCCAATAGCTATAACTGGAATATCAATTTTTCCAATATCAATAGGTGTGTCACATAATCTAAGTGCATTTTTTCGACTTAATTTATTTTCATGAACCATGGATTTTAAATAATACAGATACATTTTTGCAGGTAAGTTTGTATTATCATTCGTCCAATAAAGCACATCAAATGGAGGTGGTGTTTTTCCTTTTAAATAATTACTAACTACATATTTCCAAATTAAATCATTTGCTCTGATAAGGTTGAAGGCTTTTTCCATATCACGACCGAACATAAGTCCACCGTTTAACAATTCCCCTCTCTCTAATTTTTTAATTAAAGCATTGTCAATAACATCTCCCATCGGTCCTACATCAGAAAAATCAATCATTGTAGCAATAAATGTTGCTGAATTAACTGGATTTACTTCTTTTGCCTTTTTAGATGATAGAATTGCAAGAGTTGTACTTAATAAAGTCCCTCCTAAACAATACCCAAACGTATTTACTTTTTCAGATTTAGAAATCGCTCGTGCAACTTCAATAGCTTTTAAAGTCCCTTTCTCAATATAATCGTCAAATGTTATATGTCCCAATTCAGTTGTGGGATTTTTCCATGAAATTATATATGTTGTAAAACCTTGATCTACAGCAAATTTAACGAATGAATTTTCTGGACTTAAATCAAGAATATAATACTTATTAATCCATGGCGGAATAACAAGCAAAGGTGTTTCATAGACTTTTTCAGTTGATGGAGCATATTGAATAAGTTGCATTAATTCATTTTCAAAAACAACCGAACCAGGAGTAATTGCGATATTAGTTCCTACTTCAAATGCAGACATATCAGTTTGAGAAATCCTTCCATTTTCAACATCCTTTAGTAGATTTTTAAAACCATCCATTAAACTTTGACCTTTCGTTTCATGAGCCAATTTTATTGCTTCAGGATTTGTAGCGATAAAATTAGAAGGTGAAAGAGCATCAATATATTGTTGAGAATAAAAATTTAATTTCTTTTTAACTTTTTCATCAATCCCTGAAGTGTCAATAATTTCGTTCATTAATTTAGAAACCAAAAGATAGCTTTGCTTTACAAAGTCAAAATAATAAGGAGCTTCTTCCCATTCAGGAGCACGAAATCTTTTATCTCCAATTTCAGGTGAAATTACTGGTTTATATTCTTTTGATTTGTCAATTTGACATTCGGAAATACGTTTCCATAACTCTAATTGACTATTAAAAAAATTTTGATAAAGTCCTTGAACGTTTTCTAACTCTTTCGGTGAAGCGATTATTTTGGTTGTAAATTCAGAGAAACATTGTGAAATATCTCTATTATCGTGGTCGTACCCCGTTTTATTATCTAGATAATTTTTAATAATTTTATTACTCGCTTTCGACATTTCATCGGCGAGTTCTTGAAAGTTAACTTGAGGTATGTTTTCCATATTTGATAATTTTCTTGCGTAATAATATAAATATATAAAAGTAAAACACATTATACAATTAAGCTATTCTGACTTAATTGTATAATGTGTTTTACTGTAAGATGAAAAAACATCTTGTGAAGTTCTTATAAAAAATGAGTTTAATCAATAAACTATTATTACTGTTTCCACCATTCAGATGTAAAATCTGAAAACTTGTGTAATCCTTTGCTTTGTAGATTAAAAATAGATTCTATTTGAGTATTAATACTTTCTCCTATTTTTTTATTAAAATTTACTGCAAGATTTGTATGTTTGTTGTAAGCTTCCAAAATTTCTTTTGTATTTTTAATATACATTTCACGAGAAGCTTCAAAATTTTCTTGAATCAAATTCAAAATATTTTCTGGAGTATAGCTATTTGTATTTTTGATAACGTCAACCAGTTTTGTATTATAATCAACATTCATTTCCATTTGTTTAGAATATGAATTAATTATACTATCAATTGTATCTTCAGCTAATTCTACTGATTTACCAAAAGTATCTTTAAGATTGTTTGTAATTGTATCATCTACATTTTTAAGATTCAATTTATCTTTTACAGAATCAACAAATTTTTGATTTGTATCCAATGCATCTCCAATGAATTTTGAATTTGTTGTGATAATCTCTCTTATCGTTTCTTTTGATTTTTCTGTAGTACCTTTGATACTGTCTTTAATTTTCTCCGCTTTCTCATTTAATGCTGCTGCTGTCATAACTTTTGTTTTATTGATTTGTATTTATTTATTTGGGGTAATTGATTTTTAAATTATGTTCTGTTTATAAAATTGTTAATAAAAATTAATTCAATCCGTACATTATATTACAATTTCATTTTAGTTGTAGTGTTTTTTTTGACAAATGTATTGTATTTTTTTTATCCTTACAAATTTATTTTAATTTAATCGGTAAAAATATGACGTTAATCATATTTAATACAATGTTAATCGATTAATTCTTAAACTTTTTAAAATTATAAATATATGAAAATCAACCTATTGAACCATAATACTTTCAGTTAAAATAGTTTAAATCAATATATTAAATAAAAAAAATTAACATTTTTTAGATTGAATGGTTTTTACACTTTTATAAATGGGGGTTAAACCATATGCTAATGGGGAGTGTAAAGCAATTATAATTGCTTTTTTTTAAAAAAAATAATCATTACCTTGACCCATGAATACAAAAACAAAAATAAAATTAATTTTACTAGCTCGTATCTGGTAAGTGGAGTTGCTACCTTTGTATGGACACTAAGTTAAGAGTAATTTAATATCTTAACAAAATGAAAGAAACAAGAAAAATTTACAGTAAGG